>Ga0315906_10003174_pt1 | contig 22031 bp, 16 predicted proteins | sample LakEriMetagenome_4_FD_203526 | JGI IMG/M metagenome (GOLD analysis project Ga0315906, IMG submission 203526) | Freshwater fungal communities from buoy surface, Lake Erie, Ohio, United States - Buoy 2 MA122 | ecosystem: Environmental > Aquatic > Freshwater > Lake > Lake biofilm | place: USA...
CCCGGCGGATAATCCGGCAAATCCGAAGTCAGTGTTTGCGCCTTCAGTGTGCTGTAACTGCTGAGTGTAAGCACGACCACTAAAAATAAATAACTGGTCAGTTTAGTAAATAAGTGTAACATGTAAGAGGAGTTAAGTAGTGTTTATTATGAAGTAGTTAAAATTTAAAAAGAGAATAAAATCAACCAGGCAATTTACAGCACGTCGTTCTTTTCAAAATTTCAAGCGCGTTGACGTTGTACAGGGTAGCTTACCTAGCCCTATGTTGTAAAAATACATAAGAAACACCCAAAATCTCCACTAGGGATCAAATCTTGGTAAATCAATTAAAATTCTTGGTAAATGAAAAAACACGAGCGTTAACGCGCCCAAACCTTATTTTTTTAAAAAAAACAAAGCTCCGGATTATCTGGTGCACGATTTTAATGTGTACAAGATAACCCGGAGCTTGGGTTATTAACAGCCAGGCCTTTGGGGCCGGTCAACGGCTTACATTACCTGGTAATCCCCTACGCCTTCCTCGAACGCGCATAGGAAGGTGCCCCACTGCGACGTGGCTTGCCGGGCCCGGAACGCGGTGCGCCGTGATTTCTTCCCTGACCGGATGCGGGCACTTCAGCCCGCGGTGGTGCAGGTGGCAATTCAGGCAGCGGAACCGACTGAAGATTCTTCCGGATCAACTTCTGAATATCTTTCAGGTAGTCGGCTTCGTCCGGTGAACAAAATGTCAGTGCAATGCCGGAAGCTCCGGCTCTTCCTGTTCTGCCAATACGGTGAACGTAGGTTTCGGCCACTTCCGGAATTTCAAAGTTGATGACGTGTGATAATTGAGTCACATCAATTCCGCGAGCAGCGATATCAGTCGCTACCAGTACACGCAACTTACGGTCTTTGAATCCTTGCAGCGCACGCTGTCGGGCCGTCTGCGACTTATCACCGTGAATGGCCTCCGCTTTTATCCCGCTCTTGGTCAGATCCCGCGCTACGCGATCAGCGCCTCGCTTGGTACGGGTGAATACCAGTACGTGTTCGATCTGTTGATCTTCGATGACTTTCTTAAGTAGAAATCGTTTTTGTTCTTTCGGAACATAGTACACAAATTGTTGTACCGTTTCGGCAGGTGCTGAAACCGGTGTGACGTTCACCCGGAAAGGATCTTTCAAGAGCGCATCCGACATCGATTTGATTTCGGCAGGCACTGTCGCGGAAAAGAAAAATGTTTGCTTGCGGTCCGGCAATTTCGCCAGAATTTTCTTGATGTCGTGAATGAATCCCATATCCAGCATACGGTCAGCTTCATCCAGCACGAAGTAACGCACACGATCTAAACGAATATGACCTTGCTGCATCAGATCGAGTAATCGTCCGGGTGTTGCCACCAGAATATCAACACCTTTTCGCATGGCCGCTTCTTGCGGTTGCTGGGAAACACCGCCAAACACAACCGCATTACGCAGTCCGAGGTTTTTACCGTACGCATCAAAACTTTCATTGATCTGCAAAGCAAGTTCGCGCGTAGGAGCCAGTATCAGCGCATGCACGTACGGTGCTTTCGCATGATCGCCGTCTTCGTGCATTAATTGTAAAATAGGTAACGCAAAGGCAGCGGTCTTTCCGGTGCCGGTCTGTGCACAACCGAACATGTCTTTTCGTTTCAGCAGGTGCGGAATGGATTTCTCCTGAATAGGAGTAGGCTCCGTATAGCCTTTCTGATGTAGCGCCGTAATCAACGGTTCAATCAGTTGTAGAGCTTCAAATTTCATAAATAATTAGTGGGCTGGATCGTTTGAAAACAGGTGAAACTGATCGATCCATGGTAGACAGTAAACCCGAAATTGGTAGAGAGAAAGGAGGAAAAACCCTTAAATCAGAGGAGAAACAAACACTTCCTTTCAAATCGTTACAAAGATACGAAAAAAACAACGGAAGGCAAGGGACGCCGCGTAGTGCTGAACATCAATCGGTGATCATCACTTTATAACGCCATTGTACATCGCCACTGCGAACACACAAGAGGTACAGTCCCGAAAGCAATGTATCATCCATTGCAATCATCGAGCGACCTTGTGGCAACTGTGTGGTTTCTTGCTGCAGTACACACCGACCTCCCAGATCGTAAAGCTGTACTGTTGCAAATGGAAGTGCGATATCACATTGAAGAATTAGATCGTGACGCACCGGGTTGACAGGTCGCACGCGTTCATCGTAATTTGCTTCAGGCCTGTTCAGGCCTGTTAGCATGGTGCATCCTGAAGGTGTGGGATTCAATTCAACGGGATCACCCGGTAGTAACGCTTGACCTGAAAGTCCTGGATGATTCAGTGGATATAACTCTGCCCGAAATACACTGTTTTGTGCAGCGGCTGTTCCTTGCGACAGTAGCGCTCCTCCTTGAGTAGTCGGATTTACATATTTCCAGACGATATTTTTCAGGGAATCAATTTCGAAAAACACGCCACGGTTTCCGCTACAAATCATGGTATTGCCAGACGGCAATCGTTGTGCTCCGGAAATGTTCAACGAATAAAAATTAGATGGCACGGGATCAGTGTAAACCCAGTACGCACTATCGGGACCAAAAGGAAGTGATCCATTTAACAGGTAATTACCGGCACTGTCGATTGGGGGTTGAATAATTTCAACCGACGAGTAACTACCTGGGCGGCCAAGTCCATTGTTGAACACCAGGATGTTTCCGGCATCGTTAAGACCGTCAGTAATCCAACGAGGATTATGTTGTCCGTAGAATTTTTTATCCGCTGTTGTTCCGCGACGATATGTTTGAGGGTTTCCCCAGCGGTATAATAAGTCGCCGCCTTTGCCGTAGTTGCCGCCATTATGCGTTGCCGCTTCAGCGGTTGTGGTGCTGTGATCAATAATCCACAGCTCACTGAAGTTGTGATTGCTAATAATGATTTGATCCAGTGCTTCGTTATAGTCGAGCGCGTTGCAATGCAACCAATCTGCATTGGTAGGAGCACCGGAAGTGAAATTTAAATGGATCAACTCCGGATGTTGGGCCACTATTCCGAAGTTGGGTTTGTTCACATCGAAATCCTGCACGAGATGATCCCACACATGCCATTCCCACACGATTGTTGCCGAAGAAGTCCCCGAAGGTTGTAGTTCTACGATCTTTTCGCTCCACAATGCCGATCCAATCTTAGCGGTATCACGACCGGCAGCCAGTGCTTCAGAAGGCGTTTTCAATTCCCAGACTAGTGCTAGAATATTTCCATTGGGCAATATGCGTATATCGTGATGTTGACATTCTGTATTATTTGAAATCTGATACGACCAAATCAGCTGACTGTTCCAGTCGAAACGATCAATAAAGCCGCCTTGTCCTCCAGCAGTGAAAGTAGAGCTATTAGATCGTCCGGTGCGTAGTAATGTTCCGTCGTCGAGTAAATACACGGATTGACCCGGCTGGCGGCCGCATGACCATTGATGCACTTTGTTCCCGCACTTATCAATCAAATAGGTGGTATCGCTGGAATTAGGGGTGAAGAGAATGTATCCATCTTCATTTTCCGGTACGTATGAAATCAATCCAATGGTGTTCTGACCAAAGGCCTCCATTGAAAACTGCAAGAAAAAAATCAACGATAGTCGAAGTGCAAAACGTAGTGAGTGAATCATTTCGGGCAGAAGATTGAATGCTAAGCTAAGAAAATATAGACTATTAAATAGTTCAAAGGTTTAATGGGCCAATACAGGCCATTAAAAAAAACGCCCGTCATTTCTGACGGGCGTTGTAAGTTAAGAAGTAGGAAGTTTAGCGGCGAGCAATCACCAGAGTACGATGACACGTAAAATTGTCACCGGATAACTGGAGCATGTAAGTTCCTTCTGCCCAATTTGCCGTTTCAATGTCGAGTTGTTCGGTCGCTGTTGCATTGACTTTATTGGTATACACCTCTCGTCCCTGAAGATCGGTAACGCGAACATTGAACTCGCCCATCTTTGGAAGGATACCGGTCAATGTAACCGCCGAAGCAGCCGGGTTAGGATAAAGTGTCACATCATCCGTATTGATGGCAGTAATGCCGGTGTTGATGGTGATATTCACCGTATCTGTTGCAGCACATCCGCTGGCATTACTTACCAATACGCTGTACTGGCCATCAGAAGTTACCGTTAACGTTTGTCCGGTCGAACCGTCTGACCATAAATAGGAAGTGAATCCTGGACCCGCATCGAGGGTGTAAGTGAACGGCGTTGAAAATGCAGTATCGGCGCCAAGAGAAACACTGATCGGAGCCAGGACAGTAACCTGAACCGGTACGCGAATACTTGGACAAGCTCCGTAGCCACATCCGCTGAAGTTGGATGACATGCCACTGTTCAATTGACCGCAGGTGTATCCTGAACAGAACCAGTCGTTGGCGTCATCATTATCAGTAGTGCCTATGCGAGATACGGAAGTGCCGGCAGAACATGCGGTTGAGCCGTTGCCGATCCATTGGGAGCCGACGGTAATATTAAATCCGGCTACGTTGATGTTAAGGGCTTGAATTTCGAAATCGGCCCATCCAAAGGCAACGAAATCCTGAACAATACCATTCTCATCAATGATCATTACCCAGCAAGCGGCATTTGGATTATATAACAAGTTTGATCCCCAGTAATTATCGGAAGCATTGTCTGAGCGGTATTGAACTTCTCCGGCTTGGAATGCTCCCAAGTCCCAGGTAGAAGGATTGACCGTATTGATATCTGTTGCGCCATCACCGGAGATCACTTTCCAGCCGGTTGCATCGAAGGGCAGCAAGGAGAGATTTTGGATTTCAATATAGTCACCAGAGCTGCCTCCGGGCAGGATAGGGTCATCCAAGGCAACCTCCGTTATACGCAGGCAGCCACCGGCGCCTTCCTGACGCGACTCTACCCATAAAGTAGCGTCCGCAGTAAGATTCGGATTATAGGTGTTGCCAATACTTAGCGGCGTACTAGCAGTGTCTGAATCATACCAGAAAGTAGCAAATCCCGAATCGGTAGCTTGTGTAATGACACCACCCGGACAGTAATTGAAACTGTTTACTGTGGGAGCATTCGGCAGCGCAATGAAGTTCGCACTTCCGGTTATTGTGTCGTTTGAGATATCCTGATCACCGGGCTGCGCGGTATAAGCAACCATGTTGATGGAACCGCCGGCCAGAGTATTCAATGTTTGGGCGAAAGAAATTGTGGCGGTTGTTCCCGGATTCAGAGGGCCTGCATAGGTATCAGTCAAAGTAGTGGTAACAGCACCTGTAATTTCAACGGTTACAGGAATGTTGCTTTGAGCAACGCCGCCGTAGTTACGGATAGTCAGAATCACTTGCACCGCTGAATTTCCACAGGTTGTTTGAGAGGGTGTCACAAAGGTAACAGGACCAATGTTATCGTTCAACGGCGTGAACTCATCAGCACCAATATCCGGCGTCGTTACACTACGTAAATCACCGTCGATATCCGTGGTGATAGTAGATTGAGGAGTTCCAAAATCATTTACTACTGCAGAAGTGGCATGAAGATTTGTACTTGAAACATACTGTGGATCTCCAGAAACGGAGTTGGCATCAAGGGCAGAAGCACTTTGCCAATCTGCTAACGTAGCTGTTGTCGTACCGAGCCAGCTGCCAGCGCCTGCTACGCCATAAATATTATTGTAGTTGCTGGCAGTGATAGCCGCGGAGAGTCCCGTGCCTACTGAAATCCCGAGTCCGGCACAAACGATATTATTATTGTACAACGTGTTATTGCTACCAGCCGCTGTTTGGACGGCAATGCCGCTAGCACCTGAAGCATTACCGTACACATTGATAGAATTGTAAATCAAGTTATGGTACGAGGTTCCATTCATCAAAATACCTGCAGAACTGTTGGAGCCGGTCACGGAGAAAAAGTTATTGGCGATAAGTCCGTTGTTCGCCGGATCTCCCACAACACCCAGGAGTTGAATTCCATTGCAAAGTCCGGAAGCGGCCGCTTCTACACGGTTACCGATTACCTGAACACCGCGGTCGATATTGGTAGCGTAGATGCCAAAAAACTGAACAGCCGAAGTGCCGACGGATTGAATGACGTTATTGCGGACAATTGGATTTCGCTGATCCTGCAGCTGAATACCGCGGTTGCCGCAATTAAGAATGCGGTTATTGTCTACTACATTTCGTGCTTCACGGAAGGTAGAATTTGGGCCTGCAAGATGTACGCCGTAGGAGCCGTTTACGATTTCATTGTTACGGATCGTGGTGATGGAGTCGACACTGGATCCGCCTGTAGGAGAGAAAATGCCGACAGCATACGTAGTAGCATCCGTGGTTGGAATGCTGAAAATACGGCAGTTTTCTACGGTAGTACCGATGGAAATATTATCGATCCGAACAACTGTTCCATAGATACCGCCACCTGGTGTTCGCTCGAGTGTGAGTTGACGCAACGTCACCCAGTCCGCACCATAAATGTTGATCAAATAGTTGTCGGTGGTAGCGGATCCCGAAAAATCCGTGAGAAGCACAGAAGTACTGTCACCGTTCTCCGCTTGAAAGGTGATCGTGTTGGTAGACGATGCGCCTGCAATAGAGGTGAGGCTCACTTTTCCGGTGTATGTGCCCGGACGGATATTGAAAATGACAGGACCTGATACTCCCTGGGCTACAACAGCACTGGCAGCGGTAGCAGGGTCAGCAAAGTCCGGGGTGGTTCCGCCGACAGTATAGGTACCGCTCAAGGCGGCTTGTACGGTGTTAACGGCAAACAACGAACCAATAAGCAGTAAAGTAAAGATATTCCTCATGATGGGTTGGGTTAGTTTAAGGCTTCTAATTTAAGGATTAGTATGGAGTTGCGACACCTGCTTTTTGCGTTAAAAAGGCCTTTTCTGGTCTTTTTTCTCCTCTTTAAGCGTTAGTTTCATCATAAAATTAAAAACGCCCGGTGAATTCACCGGACGTCTGATTGTAATCGGAAAAGTAGCTATTGTAGATCACGCATATCCGTTGCATGTTCGTTTTTCATTTCGAGAGATTCAGCATGACGATCGTTTATCGTTTCTTGAAACCCGGAAGTCCGCCCTCAAGAGCCCATGGCCGCGCGTCGTGATCAAGGTAGCACCGCTCGCCCATCGAAGTGTAACCATCAGACTCCTCGGATAATGCTTGGTCATAGTCCACTTGTCCGGCATCAGCGTTATTGGTTTCTGTTCCGTCCGTAAGGGAAGCTTCCATCCGGCGCTGCTCATCACCTACTACAAGTCCCAGCATGGTAGCGGTGAGCATCAGACTTAAAAATGCATTGATTAGGTCCTTTTTCATGGCGATTGATTTTTTAAAAATGGGGTTATTGTTTCGGATATGCTGATACAAGGATACGTTAAGAGCACGCGGAGGACCAGTAGGATTGTAGCATCGGATACTTTGGAGGGAAAAGTGGTGGCATTTGATGTATAAAAGGAAATCGATGCCGTGTTGAAGGTTGGTGTAAAAAGATGTATTTTGGTACAGCATGGCAAAACCTACTAAATCCAACAAAAAAGGGCGGGAAGCTGCTGCCCAACAAGGAACCAACTTCTTTTCCCCAATCATTTTCTTACCGCTATTGGCATTGGTTACCTGGATGGTTTATTCCCAGTGTGCTGACTTTGAGGTTACCAATTGGGATGATAATCATTACATCCGCGAGGTGTTGCTGATCCGTTCACTGGCCTGGAGCAATATCGTGCTGATGTTTAAAACCAAAGTGTTGCTGAGCTACAATCCCTTGGTGATACTTTCACTGGCCATCGATTACGCACTTGGCGATAACAGTGCGGGCTGGTATCACGGCACGAATGTGTTGTTTCATGTGATCAATGCAGTATTGGTTTTTGTAGTATTTCGAAAACTGTTACAGAAAGACGGCGTTGCTGCCTTGTTGGCTGCGCTCTTTGCGTTGCATCCAATGCACGTGGAGTCGGTAGCCTGGATTGCCAGTCGAAAGGACGTGTTGTATACTTTTTTCTTTCTGTTGTCGTGGTGGTTGTATCTGCTGTATGTGCAGGCGGAGGCCGTAAAAACAAAACGTTGGCTGTACTACGGTTTAAGTCTGTTACTATTCCTCTGCTCCGGCTTCTCAAAAATTCAGGCGATCACCTTACCGTTGGTGCTTATCTTATCGGACTATTTGCGAGATAGACGTTTTGTAGTTCGTAAAGCAGTGGACAAGGTACCGTTTCTCCTTGGCGCGTTGGCCTTCGGTATGTATGCAGTTTCCAGTTCTACGCTTGCTGCCGACAAATACGCTGCTCCGGTATCTTTTGGAGAAAAAGTGGTCTACTCTTTTCAGGCCTTCTGGCTTTACGTGGTAAAAGCAGTGCTTCCGTTTTATCAGTCGGCTGTTTATGCATTCCCGCTGCCCGGGACTACGGATTATTTCATTGCGCTAATCGGAGGTATAATACTCACCGCCGTCGCTTTGTTTTTTGTCTTCCGTTATGCACTACGTTATCCCTGGTTGGTTTTCGGAGTGTTATTTTTTCTGGTAAATATATTTCCCACACTTCATATCGTTGGATTAAACTCCTCGCTGATCTATGAACGATTCTCCTACGTGAGTTATCTGGGAATATTTATTTTCCTGATAGAATTACCGGCCATCCTCCCGGCTGCACGTAAATCGTTGCCTGTTTTATTGTGGCTGTTGCTTATTCCGTTCGCGGTACTTTCGTATCAACGAACGTCCGTTTGGAAGAATTCACTCACGCTGTGGAGTGATGTCATCGAAAAAAATCCACGTTCGCACGAAGCCTACAACAACCGAGGTGCATGGTTCAATGAGCACGGCGAAATAGAAAAAGCGCGCGCTGATTTCGATGCGTCGCTCGCGTTAAACAGCCGACAACCCCGCACGTACAATAATCGTTCGATGATCTGGTTTCGCAAAAAAGACTATGCGCGTTCGCTGCAGGATATCGAAACTGCACTTGCGCTGGAACCGAAATTGGCGGAGGCCTGGTGTAATCGGGGGAATGTTTATTTCGATTTACAGCAGTATGACACTGCGGTTGTTTACTATTCAAAGGCACAGGAGTTGATGCCGAATTTCCCATCCAACCTGACCAATCGCGGGTCAGCATATCTGAAATTGGGCGATTATGAAAACGCCAATGCTGACTACGAAAAAGCCACAGAACAACAACCGGATTATGCAGATGCTTGGCGGCTGGGAGCTTTGGCGTACGCACGTCGGGGACTTCACGACAAAGCGCGAGTAGCTGCGGAACGCGCTAATGCACTTAATCCACGTGCACAACCACTTCCCCAGCTTAGCGGAGAGTACTACAACATGGCGTTTCAGGCTTTTGAAAAGAAGTTGCCGCTGGATACCGCCGTATTCTATCTGGAAAGATCCGCACTGTTCAATCCCGGGAACCCGGATATCTGGTTAAATCTGGCCGGCATTTACCGCCAACAACGCCAATTTGAAAAGGCGCGGGAGTATTGTAGAAAAGCATTGTCGATAGACCCGAATAACCAACAAGCTTTAGCATTCCTTCGACAAATACCGGATTAGCACTTAAGCAATCTTTACGAATAAGCGCTATCTTTGTAGTATGAACAGCCCAAGCTTCGACGAAATATACATGGACCTGGCAAGAAATCTTTCCAGAAAATCCCATTGCGTGAAAGCACAGGTTGGAGCTGTGTTGACCAAAGACACACGAATAGTTTCTCTCGGGTACAATGGCCCTCCGGCAGGTACCCATAATTGTGACAAGGAATGGCCGGAAACCGGTTGTCCGCGTGACAGTAAGGGTAGTTGTTCGCTTGCCCTGCATGCAGAACAAAATGCCATTCTTTACGCGTCTAAAAACAATGTAGCCATCGAAGGCTGTACCTTGTATGTAACACTTTCGCCGTGTTTGGCGTGCGCACGCATCATTTATACGATGGGTATTAAAAAAGTCTATTATCTCGCCTCCTATGCCGATTTCAAAGGCCTTCCGTCTGACGAAGGAGTGGATTTCCTCCGCCGGTTCGGAGTTGCGGTAGAACAATACACACCGTCCGGTGTTTTATAATGCATAGCGCTGCTGCTTTGTGAAAAACTACAAGATCTGGCAACCATTTATTATCGCCTGTGCCATTGCACTGGGAATTTATATCGGCATCCGACTCAGTGCACCTTACAATGATGTTGCTTCCTTTTTTACATTCCGCACGGCGCAGTTTAACAAACTGAATGATGTCATTAATTACGTTTCCCAGGAATATGTAGATACGGTTGATGCGCAGGATCTTGTAGAAACTACAATTGCAGAAATGCTCAGCGGACTGGATCCGCATTCCAACTATATTCCAGCAGCTGACCTCCAGGCTACCAATGAACCCTTGGAAGGTAACTTCGAAGGTATTGGTGTTGAGTTCCACATTCAGGATGATACGATCATGGTGGTATCGGCGATTGCCGGCGGACCTTCCGAACAATTAGGCATTCGTGCCGGCGATCGTATCATTAATGTCGACGGTAAAAATGTAGCACACATCGACATCACCAATACGCAGGTGATGAAAATGCTCCGCGGTAAAGGAGGCACGAAAGTCAAGGTGAAGATATTTCGTCGTTCAGCCGGTAAAACGTTGGACTATACCATTGTTCGCGGACAAATTCCGATTCACAGCGTAGATGTTGGTTATATGCTAACCGCAAAGACCGGGTACATAAAAGTTTCACATTTCGGTGAGCAAACCCACCGCGAGTATGTCGAAGCGTTTTCTGCACTGAAAGAAAAAGGAATGCAGTTTCTGGTGCTTGATCTGCGCGGCAATCCGGGTGGTTATTTAAAGACCGCCATCGATCTGGCCGACGAATTTTTGCCCGTCAACAAACTGATCGTTTACACGGAAGGCCGTTCTCGTCCGCGCGAATCTTTCTACGCAACCTCTTCCGGACTTTTTGAGCAGGGTAAACTAGTCGTACTTGTAGATGAAGGAAGTGCCAGTGCCAGCGAGATTGTCTCCGGAGCCTTGCAAGACTGGGATCGCGCAACCATTATGGGTCGTCGTTCATTCGGAAAAGGATTGGTGCAGGAACAAAGCGAATTTTCCGACGGATCCGCTATTCGTCTGACGGTAGCACGTTATTTTACACCGACCGGACGTTGTATTCAAAAGCCTTATGGTCAGGAAGGATCCGACTATGAAACCGAGCTGTATGAACGCATCAAGCGCGGTGAATTGGTAACCTCTGACAGTATTCATTTTTCCGATTCACTCCGGTACAAAACGCCTGGCGGAAAGATAGTTTATGGCGGCGGCGGAATCATGCCCGATGTGTTTATACCGATTGATACCAATGGCACATCCGGTTTTTATACGGAAGTGAATAGCGCCGGGCTAATTCTTCAATTCGCCTACGATTATCTGGATCAGCATCGGGTGGCCTTTGAAAAATATGCTTCTTTTGCAGCGTTCAATAGCAGTTTCCGGGTCGATAAAAAAATCTATAATGAATTCGTCGATTATGCAGTAAAGAACGAAGTACAGCGCGACAATTATGGCGTTGAACAGTCGTATGGGATTATCAGTGTGCAATTGAAAGCGCTCATTGCCCGTCAGCTGTGGAAAAACGAAGGGTTTTATCCCGTTATGCATCAGCTGGATCCAGCCTTGAAGAAGGCTGTCGGAGAGCTCGAAAGTTCAGCCCTCGCTGCAGGTGTCCGGCAGTAAAATTTACCGTAACTTTGTAACGTAGTCATTCATCCTCACAGCACTTAAAATAAAATTCAACATGTCCTTCGAATTACCCAAACTTCCTTACGATTTCAATGCATTAGAACCTCATATCGATGCGCGTACCATGGAAATCCATCATGGGAAACATCATCAGGCGTATGTCACTAACCTGAATAATGCCATCGCCGGAACGGATGCTGAGCATCTTTCTATTGAGGAAATTTGTCGTACTATTTCCAAGTATCCTGTTGCCGTGCGTAATAATGGCGGCGGCCATTACAATCACGACTTGTTTTGGAAGATCATGAAAGCCGGTGGCGGCGGTGTTCCGTCCGGTCCGTTGGCGGATGCCATCAATTCGACGTTCGGTAATTTCGATGATTTCAAAACCAAATTCGCAACAGCCGGAGCTACTCGCTTTGGCAGCGGCTGGTCGTGGTTATTGGTTACTGCCGACAAAAAACTGTCCGTGACATCCACTCCCAATCAGGATAATCCGTTGATGGATATCGCTGAAGTGAAGGGCACTCCAATCATGGGACTTGATGTTTGGGAACATGCCTATTATTTGCATTACCAGAATCGCCGTCCGGACTATATCGCAGCATGGTGGAACGTGGTCAATTGGGAAGAAATTTCCGCCCGCTTCCAGCAAGCCATGAAATAAACACATCATTTGCTTTCTGAAAAGGCCGTCCGCTGTCGACGGCCTTTTTTTATAACCGGTTTTTCCGGCGGCGTAAGTTTTGCGCTTTTGGCTTACATTTAGCGAATATTTCATGCCCCGCCGATTCTCTATATGTCAGCAGTAACCAACAGTTCGGAATCTAACTTGTCCAGCGGTGTTCCGTATGACCTGCGTGTGTTCAATTTTGCCCTGGTGATACCAATGGCTAATGAGGAGCCGGATTTTTCGCCGTTCATTCTTGCGCTTCGACAAATGCTCGACTATCTGGGATGTGGCACAGTATATTTTGTAGTGGATGGGGTTTCTAAAGACCGAACCCTAGCGCTCTGCGAAGCGCTCTCTGCGGAGGATGAGCGCTTTAAAACCGTATGGGCGCCGGAAAACAGAAATGTAGTTGACGCATACCTGCGCGGTTATCGAGAAGCGGTAGCGCATCATGATTTTATCATTGAAATGGATGCCGGACTTTCGCATGACCCGCGTGCCATTCCTATGTTTCTGCGCGTGCTTAATGAAGGTAATGAGTGCGCTTTCGGCAGCCGGTTCATCAACGGCGGTTCCATCTGGCGTTCGTCGTTCAAACGAACCTTTCTATCACGGACAGGGACCATCTTGTCGAACGTTTTACTTGGAACATCCATGAAAGACATGACCTCCGGGTTTCAGGGATTTCATCGTTCCGTGGTGGAGCAGTTTTTGAACTATCCGCTATTGTCAAAAGCACATTTCTATCAGACAGAGCTACGGTATTTGTTACGTCATAAGCGATATATCGAAGTCCCGATTCATTATCGAGCTCCGTCACCCAGTGTTTCTCCGAAAGCGATCCGGAATTCGATGGCTGTATTATGGTATTATTTTTTGCAACGACTGAAAGGCTCGTCGCGCATTATTGACTGATATGCATACTTCTACCGCGCTGGTTATCACTTCTATCGCCGGATCCGAGCATCCGGTGCTTAACGATTACGCCGTAAAATGCCGCCAGCAAGGCATTCCGTTTTATGTAATGGGCGACCGTATATCTCCGGATAATTTTCAATTGGACGGCTGTGAATTCTATTCGCTACAACGCCAGCGTGAAACCGGGTTCCGTCTGGTGAATGAACTGCCGGAACGTCATTACGGTCGAAAGAACATTGGTTACCTGTTAGCTATACAAAACGGGGCGCGTATAATTATTGAAACAGACGACGATAATTATGCTCGCGAAGATTTCTGGCATTCTCGTCAGCGCACTATCCAAGCGCATCGGTTGGATGCTGCGGGCTGGGTGAATGTGTATGCGCATTTTACCAACGCAAACATATGGCCACGGGGTTTCGCGCTGGAGCATTTGCAGGATCATGTCCGGCCGCTGCAAGAATTTCCAATTGGAGAAATCGATGCTCCGATACAACAGGGATTGGCGGATGAAAATCCGGATGTGGACGCGATCTATCGTCTTACCTTACCGTTACCGCTAAGCTTCGACAGAACCGCAAGTGTCGCATTGGGAAAGGGAACCTGGTGTCCGTTCAATAGCCAGAATACCACCTGGTTCGAAGACGCATTCCCGTTGTTGTACCTTCCGTCCCATTGCAGTTTCCGTATGACGGATATCTGGCGCAGTTTTGTGGCACAACGAATTGCATGGGAAAACAACTGGCATATTTGGTTTCATCCAGCAACAGTTTACCAGGAAAGGAACATGCATAATCTTATGCGTGATTTTGCGGACGAGATTTCAGGTTATCTCAACAATAAAAAGATTGCCGATACGCTTGCCGGGTTACCGTTACAACCTGGAAAAGTCCATCTGGGCGACAATTTGTTGCGCTGTTATGAGGCATTAGTGGGTCTGGGACTGGTTGGAGAGAAAGAACTGGCGCTCGTTGAGGCCTGGAATGCGGATTTGACCGAACTTGGTAACCGGTAAATCCGGTGTGCGCTGTTCATTTTAGTTGTTTAAAATTTTCTGTAGTGCCTTACGTTGATTGGAGGGTAAATCGGAATTTAGAGTTGCCTTTTACATGCCACTTCACCGCACCACACGATTGTTATTGATCATTCCGGCCATCCTGCTGGCGATCTTTCTATCGCTGGCAGTACTGATCAGTGTGTTTTATGAGCAAGAAGTAAAGCAGTTGATGGTAACACAGCTGAATAAGCACTTGCGTGCTGAAATCAAAGTTGATGATTTTGATTTTTCCATACTTCGACATTTTCCTTTCGCGGCATTTCGAATGTCGAATGTGCTGGTCAAAGAATCCGGTGATCCGGTTAAAGCAGATACGTTACTGTTCGCAGAACGCATAGAACTGTTGTTCAACCTCACCGGTTTGCTAGAACAGGATTTTACAGTACGCAGGATTGTTATTGCTGATGGTCTGTCGCACATCCGTATCGATAAAGACGGCCGTCCGAATTATGAGATCTGGGATTCCGATTCAACAGGCGGGTCCACCGATATCGATCTTTCCAAGGTGCAGCTGAAACAGATGACGGTAACATATACCGACTATAAGAATGATCAGCAGTATGCTTTCCGGTTGGATCAATTGGAATTTTCTGGACAGTTCAGTGACAAGGTATATACCATGAAAGCCTCCGGTAATATGCTCGTAAAGGAGTTAATCGCCGGTGATGTCAACTGGATCAAATCCAAGAAAGCAGCCATAGTAGCTTCGCTGGCAGTAAATACTGATTCTGGAAGTTATCGTTTTGAGGACTGCCGTATTCAATTGGCAGACGTGAAATTTTTAGTTTCCGGAGCGGTACATACAGCCAACGACACAAGGCTTGATCTTAAGATAGCAGCTGACGAAGCGGACCTTCGTTCTTTCATCAGTTTATTGCCCGAACAATATGTTTCGTATTTCAGGAATTTCGAATCTTCCGGTCGGTTTGTATTTACCGCAGCGATTAATGGAGAAAGCAGTGCGAAGAAATCACCGGACGTAAAGGCGGACTTTTCCATTCGAAAAGGCAAGCTCATCCCTTCGGGCAGCGATGTTCCGTTGCAGGATATCGAGCTGTCCGGATCTTTGAACAGTGCTTCTCTCGGCGGCAAAGGAATACTTTCTGTTCCTTCGCTCAGCGCACGGCTCGGAGCCAACGTCATCCATGCACGGCTCACCCTGGAAGATCTTTCGCAACCGTTTCTCTCGTTGAAGGCCGCAACCCGCGTAGAACTGTCCGCACTTCGTAACTTTCTTACACTGGATACGCTGACAGCACTTTCCGGTTCAGCCGAGCTGAACGTGAACTTTGCGGGAAAAGTAAAAGACCTGCCACGCGTGAATGCCGGTAATTTATACAGTGTACAGTCGTCCGGAACGATCGCACTGAAAGACGTATCGTTGTCGTTGCGGAATAATCCGTTGTCATTTACAGGATTCAGTGGTCAGCTCGAGCTGAACAATGACGATATCATCGTACATGATTTCCATGGAAAAATATCTTCCAGCGATTTTCGATTGCAAGGTCGCTTTGTGAACTTCATCACCTTCCTGCTCATTCCGGGACAATCGGCGGAAATGAATGCATCGCTGACTGCGCAACGGATCAATCTGGATGAGCTGCTGCTGAATAGCGTCACTACAACTAAGTCGGATACGGCGTACAAATTACGCGTAAATCCACGGCTGGTCAGTAACCTGGACGTACGCGTGGAAGACTTGCAGTTTCGTCGATTTCGTGCTGCCAATATCGCTGGCCGGATTCGTCTGGAGAACCAGGTGATCACTGGTAATGATATACGCTTCAACGCGATGCAAGGCAGTGTGCAGCTGGATGGAAGTATGAATGTATCCCGCAAAGACAGTGTGCTGATGAGTTGCACGGCACAATTGAACAAGCTCGACATTCGTCAGTTGTTCTATGAATTTGAAAATTTCGATCAGGATGTGATGACCGACCGAAACGTTCGTGGCCGTATTACCGCTGCGGTTCAATTTCGTTCTTCCTGGACAACCGATCTGACAATCGATGCATCGCGTGTGAAAGCGGTAGGTGATATCACCATTGACAATGGCGAGTTAAATGATTTTGGCCCCATTATGGAATTGTCGAAATATCTTAAGGTGAAAGATCTCCGCAATATTCGGTTTTCTACTTTGAAGAATACCGTTTCCATCAGCGATCGAAAGATTCATATTCCTTCCATGGAGATCAAATCGAGCGCTATGGACCTTAGCGGAAGCGGCATACACGATTTTGATAATAATATAGATTATAAAATCCGATTACTGCTCTCGGATGTCTTAGGAAAAAAGGTGAAATCAGCCAATTCCGAATTCGGGGAAATTGAAGACGATGGATTGGGCCGGACACAGTTGTTCTTGAGTATGAAGGGAACCGTAGATGATCCTAAGATCAGTTATGATCGTAAGGCGGTGGGAGATAAAATAAAACAGGAAGCGCAGGAAGAAAGAAAGCAACTGAAGGAATTGCTCCGTGAAGAGTTCGGTGGTAAAAAGAAGGAAGACCCTAAAAAAACCGAGCCGCCTAAAAAGAAAAAAGAAGAAATGCAGATTGAGTGGTAGGTCTCAAAGTATAAATCGCTCATTTCCAATTAATCCCGAGTTTTTTAGGCAACAGCGTGTTTATATGGTTCTTGCTTTACTGCTGAAATCCCGTTGAAAACTCCATCTTTGCAGCCACAATAACCCCTGTTTTTCTTCGTTTCCAGAAGAAAATAAGCTGATTTGAGGTGAATATCTACACACAAAAACAACGTTGGAAAACCCTTTTACTAGTCGCGGCGCTAATGATCGGCGCTACTTCGCTGTGGTATACCAATAAACTGGTCAAGAAACTTTCCGAAGAAGAAGGAAAGAAAATACAACTTTGGGCGGAAGCGACACGTCGACTGGCGGATGTCACCGAACTGAACGCAGACATCAATTTTTTATCGATTGTAATCGGTAACAACACGACCATTCCGGTCATTCTGACCGATGAAAATTTCAAAGCAATGTCGTGGCGAAATCTTGACTCACTGCAAGCTACGGACACCACATATCTTGCCCAAGAAGTCGGGTTGATGCGGGCCCAGCATTCACCCATTGAAATCGTTATTGGACCTAATCTCAAGCAGTACATTCTGTACAAGGATTCCGAAGTACTCGTGCGACTGCGTTATTATCCGTACTTACAGCTGGCCGTTATCGCACTCTTTTTGTTCGTCTCGTATCTGGCGTTCAGTTCTTCGCGTAAAGCGGAGCAAAACCAGGTTTGGGTAGGTATGGCGAAAGAAACAGCGCACCAGCTCGGCACGCCATTATCCTCCATGATGGCTTGGCTGGAATTGCTAAAGATGAAAGGAACCGGCGCTGAATATACTGCCGAAATCGAAAAAGATATTCAACGACTACAAACCATTACGGATCGTTTCTCGAAAATCGGATCGGCACCGGCGCTTAAGAGAGAAAGTGTAATGTCGGTCATGCAGCATTCTATGGACTATATCCGTTCGCGATCCTCTGATAAAGTTTCCTTTCAGCTCGAAGGACCTTCACACGAATTGTTTGCACCGATGAATGTGCCGCTTTTTGAATGGGTCATCGAGAATATACTAAAGAATGCGCTGGATGCTATGGAAGGCACCGGAAGTATTCGTATTCACGTCACGGATCAACAACAATTTGCCTATATCGACATTGCGGATACCGGAAAAGGGGTGCCCAAGTCTTCGTACAAAACGATTTTCAAGCCGGGTTATACGACAAAAAGCCGTGGTTGGGGATTAGGCTTATCGTTGAGTAAAAGAATCGTCGAAGAATACCATGATGGACAAGTGTTCGTTAAAAGTTCGGAAGTAGGAAAAGGGACAACCTTCCGTATTGTACTTAAAAAATAAAGTACGAATATCCTCATGGCCGGCCTCTATCTTCATGTTCCGTTTTGCCGGCAAGCGTGCCACTATTGTGACTTTCATTTTTCTACTACGCGTTCCAATGTGGATGATTTAGTCAGTGCGATGGTTCAGGAGATGGAAGTGCGTAATGACTTTTTGCAGGGGTCATCGCTTTCCACGATCTATTTCGGGGGAGGAACACCTTCGTTGTTGACAGCTGAACAATTAGAAAAACTGTTTGCAGGTATACGACGTAACTTCACTATCGATGAAACTGCCGAAATAACCCTTGAAGCCAATCCGGACGATATTACAACGGAATCATTGTCCTCTTGGAAAACCCAGGGTGTAAACCGTCTCTCGATCGGCATTCAGAGTTTTCGGGAAGAGGATTTGAAATTCATGAACCGTGCGCATACATCCGCCCAAGCAGTGTCTGCCATTTCACTCGCTCGCCATCATGATTTCCATGACTTGACCATTGATCTCATTTACGGAACGCCTACGATGAACGATGAAGCCTGGGAAGAGAATCTCCGCGTACTGGAAGAGCTGAATTTACCGCACTTTTCTGCGTATGCGTTGACCGTAGAGCCCCGTACAGCACTGGCGCAATTTGTAAAAAACCGTATAGTGCCCATGCCTGAAGAAGAGCAGGCCGCCAGTCAGTTTCAACGGCTGATGGAGTGGGCGCGTTCACACGGATATGAACACTATGAGATTTCCAATTTCGCCAGAAATCAACGCTACTCGCGACACAATACAGCGTATTGGAAGGGGATAACTTATCTCGGCATCGGTCCTTCCGCGCATTCGTTTGACGGTAATCAGCGTACGTGGAATGTAAGAAGCAACCCGGAGTATATACGAAACGTAGAGCGTTCCGAACTGACGTTTGAAAAAGAGTTGCTTTCTGCCAACGAACGTTACAATGAATACGTAATGACAGCGCTCCGTACGTGCTGGGGAATTAGTAAGCTAAAGGTTCAACAGGATTTTGGCGATGAAGCATTGGCGTATCTTGAAACCCAGCTCGGTGCTTTTAGTGGTGGAGATTGGATAAAGGAATCTTCGGCAAGCATTTCACTGACCGACACCGGTAAACTATTTGCCGATCATATTGCATCAGGACTTTTCCGCTAAAGGTTTATCCCTATCCTCTTCCGCCAGTTCAACCGTTCCTTTCTCATCAATTCGGTAATCTTCTTTTTCCTTCTGCACCTGGTACATCAAGCAGCGGTAAGGTTTTTTATCGGAACGTGTGGCAAACAGTTGTGCTTTGATCATGATCGGAGGCCAAATCTGACGATACACGGTGCACTTACGAAGTGTATCTTCCTCAATGATTACTTTTGGGGAATACAGCACTTTGCAATATTCATACTGGAGAATCAGCTTCTCTTTGACACTCACGGTATCTTCGTCAAATTCTTTTTCAGGAATGAAAACGTCGATACTACAGGTGTCAATTTTTTGTATTTCTTCAGCAGGTTCTGCATCGGCAGCGGTTACTGACCGTCGGGGAAGAAAATCGTTATCGGCTGATGGATTGTTTAATGGACGTTGATTTTCAGAGCAGGAATAAATCAGCACAAAGAGCATCACGAAAATCGTGATCCAACTCCACCACTTACTGCTTCCTGCGGAAGTGATTGGTTTTCGCATGGTATTCGATTCTTTAAGGGGCAGTAACAATTGTTTGCTAGTGCACCGTTAGCAGTTTACCACCGAAAAGAATGTTGCGTAGCACAAAATGCGCCGAATATCAAAAATGTAAGAAAAGTGCCGAAATTGTTCGGAAGAAGTGCCTTATTCTTCTTCGTCTAAGGAAGAGGAGGCCTCGCTTTTACTGTTGCGCCCGGCGACAATCAGTACAATTTCTCCTTTTGGAGGATGAGCTGCATAGTGTTCAGCCAGCTCGTGCAATGTGCCGCGACGAACCTCTTCGTGTAATTTTGAAATTTCCCGGCAGACGCACGCCGCGCGATCAGCACTCATTACAACGCTTAGTTCCTTCAAGGCGCGTTGTAGTCGGAACGGGGATTCGTAAAAAACCATCGTACGCTCTTCGCCAGCAAGTTTAAGCAGACGAGTTTGTCTTCCTTTTTTTTGAGGAAGAAATCCTTCAAAGCAGAACCGGTCACACGGTAGTCCTGAATTTACCAGGGCGGGAACAAAAGCAGTTGGGCCGGGAAGTGTTTCTACAGGAACTCCTTGCTTTGCACATTCGCGAACAATTAAAAAGCCCGGATCTGAAATCCCCGGGGTTCCGGCGTCTGTTACCAAAGCGATGGTTTCTCCAGCTGCAATTCGTTCTACCAATTCTTCCACTACGCGATGCTCGTTATGGGCATGGTACGAACGAAGTGGTTTGTGGATGTCAAGATGGCGCAACAGATTTCCACTCGTGCGGGTATCTTCCGCCAGTATCAGATCCGCCTCTTTCAGTACGCGTATAGCTCGAAGGGTGATATCTTCCAGGTTGCCAACAGGAGTCGGTACCAGTATGAGTTTAGCCATGATTCACGGTCAGGCGATAAACCGTCGTTCTATCAGTTCAACAAAATGACGGACATTCTCATTGGCGGTATTCCAACTGTAGACACCAACAATCTCAGTATCCAGATACTGCATTGCAGCTTCCAAGGAATTGCTGCTGTTCAATTTTTCCACAGTAGCGTAGAAAGTTGCAGCATCGCCGTTGAACAAGTGTTGAATGAAGTAAAAACGCTCGTTGATGCCAATGGCTGATTTAAGATCACGGATTGGTGCATGTTGCAATGAATCGGCGACACGGGAAGATCCGGTTCGCTGTGCAATCATTTCTGCCAGGGTGGCGGACTCACGGAATTGCTGAGCTACAGTAGCGGTTTCTTCGAATTGCTCATTTAACTCGCCGGCCATTTTCTTCGGTAATTTGCCAATCGGGAGTTTCTGCTCCTCAACACGATGGATGGCATCTACCATCAGCTCTTCGCTGTTTGCCGGATGATGCTGCACAGCGGGTGTAGCGGCTACTTCAGGTACCGGCCCTTGTCCGCTGTAGTGCGCGGCCACCGCCATGTCAAGATCGTCCATCGATTGAATAGCGTTCTGCTGGTGAATGGAAAGTGCCAGCTCATAAGCTACCCTGATTTCCTGCAGGAATTCCGTCATTTCATGGTGTGGAATCGAAGGAGTGCGTTGCATCAGTTCCTGATGCTTTTCCATCAAATCTTCCAGACGGTGCTGGAGCTGGTTGTGTAGGGTCTGCCTGTTCATAGTTGTCGTATGCTCAAATGTACGCCCAATGCTTGGTAAGGCGGCAGGGTCGTGCAAAATGAAACGAACAGTCTTTGTTAAAATTGTACCAACCCTCCGGCTCCTTTCGCGGTTATCCTTTTAATTCTGCCCTAAAACAGCTAGTTTCGCCAAACAAAGTAGTTTGACCATGTTTGTCGAAAATCTTAAAAAAACCGAACCTCGTCGGGGGCATATCGAAGTCATTTGCGGTTGTATGTTTTCCGGCAAGACCGAAGAGCTCATTCGCCGTCTGAAGCGCGCTAAAATCGCTAAACAGCAGGTAGAGATTTTCAAGCCAAAAGTTGATATCCGTTACGACGATGTCAATGTTGTTTCGCACGACTCCAATTTCATTCATAGCACACCAGTAGATTCGGCGGCGCAGATCTTATTATTGGCAGCGGACGTTGAAGTCGTCGGTGTCGACGAGGCCCAGTTTTTTGACGATGAGCTTCCTTCGGTGTGTAAACAGCTTGCCGATCGTGGCATTCGTGTCGTAGTGGCCGGTCTTGATATGGACTAT
>Ga0315906_10003175_pt1 | contig 22028 bp, 14 predicted proteins | sample LakEriMetagenome_4_FD_203526 | JGI IMG/M metagenome (GOLD analysis project Ga0315906, IMG submission 203526) | Freshwater fungal communities from buoy surface, Lake Erie, Ohio, United States - Buoy 2 MA122 | ecosystem: Environmental > Aquatic > Freshwater > Lake > Lake biofilm | place: USA...
ATACTGTTGGATTGAGTGCTTCCACAGTTATTGGTATTGGTAACGAAATAGATACCTGAAGAATTTACGTTGATGGAATTGGTAGTTGCACCCGTGCTCCAGGTACCGCTATTGTTGCTACCACTTAGTACCACTGAACCACCCTGGCAGAAAGTAGTTGGACCTCCTGCGGTGATGATTGATGTAGCAGGAGGGGTATTAACAGTTACCGTAATAATATTGGATTGAGTGCTGCCACAGTTGTTGGTATTAGTAACGAAATAGGTTCCTGAAGATGTTACCGTAATGGAACTGGTTGTTGCACCCGTGCTCCAGGTGCCGCTATTGTCGTTACCACTTAGTACCACTGAACCGCCCTGGCAGAAAGTGGTAGCATTACCAGCGATAATGGTAGAAGCGGCCGGAACCTGATTAACAGTTATAGTTATACTATTAGAGCTTACACTGCCGCAGCTGTTGGTATTGTTAACGAAATAGTTGCCTGAAGAAGTTACAGTAATGGAACTGTTTGTTGCACCTGTGCTCCAGGTGCCGCCATTGCTGTTACCACTTAGCACCACTGAACCACCCTGGCAGAAAGTAGTTGCACCTCCTGCAGTGATGGTTGATGCGACCAAAGGTGGATTAACATTTACTGTAATACTGTTAGATTGTGTACTTCCGCAGTTGTTGGTATTGGTAACGAAATAGGTGCCTGAAGAAATTACTGTAATGGAACTAGTTATTGCACCCGTGCTCCAGGTGCCACCATTGTTGTTACCACTCAGTACCACTGAACCGCCCTGGCAGAAAGTGGTAGCACCACCAGCGATAACGGTAGAAGCGGCCGGAACCTGATTAACAGTTACGGTGATGCTGTTAGAGTTTACACTGCCACAACTATTAGTGTTAGTAATGAAATAGGTACCTGAAGATGTAACAGTTATTGAACCGGTTGTTGCACCCGTGTTCCAGGTGCCGCCATTGCTATTATTAATTAATACCACTGAACCACCCTGGCAGAAAGTAGTTGCACCTCCTGCAGTGATGGTTGATGCGACCAAAGGGGGATTAACATTTACCGTAATACTGTTCGATTGTATACTTCCGCAGTTGTTGGTATTGGTAACGAAATAAGAGCCTGAAGATGTAACGGTTATGGAACTTGTTGTTGCCCCCGTGTTCCATATACCGCCGTTGTTGTTACCACTTAGTACCACTGAACCGCCCTGGCAGAAAGTGGTAGCACCACCAGCGATAACGGTAGAGGCGGCCGGAGCCTGATTAACAGTTACGGTGATGCTGTTAGAGTTTACACTGCCACAACTATTAGTGTTAGTAATGAAATAGGTACCTGAAGATGTAACAGTTATTGAACCGGTTGTTGCACCCGTGTTCCATATACCGCTGTTGTTATTGCCGCTAAGCACTACAGACCCTCCCTGGCAGAAGGTGGTAGTGGCGTCGGCGCTGATAGTCGTCGAGGTTGGATTAGGGTTTATGGTTACGGTAACACTCCCAGTCATGGTAGCTGTGCAATTCCCACTGCTCGCCAATATTGTATAAGTGCCTGTGGCAGTCTGATTACCAAAACTGATGGCTGCACCTGTGCCGGTCACCGCAATGCCGGCATAAATACCACCAACTAGCAATTGATAGCTAACACCAGTTTGTGAATTGGCCAGACCAACTTGAACTCCAGCACCTCCCGTACAATATCCACCTCCTCCGATTATGGAGTAGGCTACAGGAGTAATACAAGGTACATAAACCCAGGAAGCGCCATGGTTAGTGTTATCTCCAAACCCTCCCACAATGGCGGTATTTCCATCGGCGGACAGCGCAACGGAAGAGCCTTGAAATGGATTGCCTGAACTACCGGTGCCCACTAATTTACTGCCCCGCTGGCTCCAGGTATTGCCGCTGCGGGTATACACCCAGGCAGCACCTTTTAAATTATTATCCCAATCCCCTCCCACGATAGCTGTATTACCATCGGCGGACAGGGCAACAGACCAACCCTGGTTTGAATTACCTGAACTACCGGCGCCTACTAGTTTACTGCCTTGCTGGCTCCAAGTGCTGCCACTGCGGGTATACACCCAGGCGGCACCCAAGTTGGCATTATCGCCATTTCCTCCCACGATAGCTGTATTGCCATCGGCGGACAGCGCAACAGATTGGCCCTGCATTACTTGAGAACCTATACTGCCGTAGCCCACCAATTTACTGCCCTGCTGACTCCAGCTGCTGCCGCTGCGGGAATAAACCCAAGCAGCTCCCTGGAAGGCATTATCGTAAGCCCCTCCTACGATAGCAGTATTGCCATCGGCGGACAACGCAACAGAAAAGCCTTGATATGAATTGCCAGAACTACCGGTACCGACCAGTTTACTGCCCTGCTGACTCCAGGTGCTGCCAGTGCGGTTATACACCCAGGCAGCGCCCTGGTTGGCATTATCGCCAGTCGCTCCTACGATGGCTGTATTACCATCAGAGGATAGGGCTACGGAGATACCTTGATAATCATTGAACCAACTACCGGTGCCCACCAATCTAACCTGCTGGCTCCAGGTGCTACCGCTGCGGGTATACACCCAAGCAGCTCCCTGAAAGGCGTTTTCATAAGGCGCTCCCACGATGGCGGTGTTGCCATCGGCGGACAACGCAACGGACCAGCCTTGCGCAGCATTAACCGAACCACTGAAGCCCACCAGTTTACTGCCCTGCTGGCTCCAAGTGCTGCCGTTTCGGGTATACACCCAGGCGGCGCCCTGACCACCATTATCTTGATACCCTCCCACGATGGCAGTATTGCCATCGGCAGAAACAGCAACTGAGCAACCTTGCAAGGCTGCGCCTAAACTGTCATTGCCAATTAATTTATCGCCCTGCTGTAAGCTGGGGTAAGGGGTAGGCGTTACGGTAAAGTTACTTGTGCCAGTGGCGGCGCCACTGACGGTACTAACGGAAACAGCCCCTGTTACAGAACCAGGCATCACTAGTCCAACTAAGACACTGCCCGTATTAGAAACTATGATGGCTGTTCTGCCGCCAATAGTAAAAGCAGTAGGGTTGTTTAATCCGGTTCCGGTTATTGTGACTAGGGTACCTACAGGGCCGCTTGCTGGAGTAAAAGAACTAATGACTTGTGCATAATTACTTTTGGTTGACACACATGAAAAAAGTATTAAAATAATAAAGGCGGTTTGAAATGAATGAAATTGTTTCCTCATTTACTGTTGCTTGAATAATTAGGGGGATTTGATTAACTTTTTTGATGTAAATCCTTACAACTAAACGTCAAGAGTACAATTTTTATAGCAAACCACAAAAGACATTTATTTTTTTGTTTTTCTTACTACTACTCAGTTTTTTTGATGATTCATAAATCTGCAGTTGATCAGAATTGACTATATCAGGGCATAACCGTCATTTTCTTTATTTCCTAAATCACCATCACACGCGGCATCTAATTCTTTCTGATCCATATCATGAATAGTATGATGGAATTATGTCCTCATTTTAACAATTTGGATAATATCCTCCCAAAAGTTCAAACTCCCGGTAGTCATCCCGACAATCAGAATCCTCAGCTCATGCTGAGGATTCTGTGTTTAAGAGGTTTCAGATGTTCAAAAAGTTCAAAAAGTTAGGGCTCGAAGTGGCGCACCGAGGCAGGACTTTACGATTTAGCATGGCTGAGCGCAGCGAAACCAATCTTGCTATCCCGACAATGATATTTTCTAAAACAATTATTATTTTAGAAAACATCACTAAAACTGAATGCCGATTAAAATGGTCGGCATTTCTATTTTGTGTGAATCTTAATTTTTTAGAAATAATTTTGAAACAGGTAATAAATATATTACCTTTAATGGGTGAAATCAACTGAATTAATCAGATTGCTGCAAAAAGATGGATGGTTTGTTATCAGGCAAAGCGGCTGTCACATGATTATGACTCACCCTACAAAAAAAGGACAAATTGTTTGCCCTAATCATGGTAGTCATGAAGTTGGTAAGGGACTAGAGAAGAAAATTAAGAAAGACGCAGGAATTAAATAAAATAATATTTTATGAAAATAGAAATGATTATAGAGCGCACAAAAACCGGATATTCTGCTTATGCGGAAAAGTATCCCGTATTTACAGTTGGCAGCTCTTTGCAAGAGCTTAAAACGAATTTGCTGGAAGCCTTAAATCTTCACTTTGAAATAAAAGGAAAAAAAATTACTGAGGCTGATTTGAAAATCACTTTGGATTTACCTCAGTTTTTTGAATTTTATAAAGTCATCAATGCAAAGGCCCTGTCAGAAAGAATTGGAATGAATCAAAGTTTATTGGCTCAGTACATCAAAGGGATTAAAAAACCCTCTGCCAACCAAACTTTAAAAATTCTCCATGGTGTACAACAAATCGGAAATGAATTGGCAGCTATTCGTTTTTTGCTATAATTCATATTGTTAATACTAAAATTGAATTTACATCCTCCAAAAAGTTCGAACTCCCGGCAGCCATCCCAACTTCGCCCTCTGAAGCTTTAGCGAAGGTGAGCCCTACAGGCTAAATCCCCTTCATAGGCTGAGAATCTGGTTTTCAAGAGGCTTCAATCGTTCAATAAGTTCAAAAGATTTGTCCAGTCTTTTAGGGGGTCAATACAGAATAAGGTCTGAAAATCCCTAAAAACCAATCAATTTCACGCAAAGGCCATTGCTTAATTTTTAGTCACAATAGATGCATTTAATTAGTTGATAATCTATGTTTTATAAATTAATTTAGCTTGCATTAAACCTAAGCGAATCTGTTTTTCGCAATATCCTCCCAGTCTTTGCGTTTATGATTCAGACAAACAAACCATTTCTTATAACCCTTAAACCAATTAACCTATGACTTTCGCATTTGTATTAGTATCATCTGTATTTCTTATTTCCATCTATTTGCTGATGACTCTTGTTCATGAGGACGATATTTCAACAACAGACCTGATTCAATAAGATACTCAAATATTACAGAAAGGGCCTTCAATTGAAGGCCCTTTCTACATTACATAATTTTTCAATCACAAAACAAATACTCAGCCCTGCTTGTTATTATCCGGTTTTGGTTTGGGCGCCCCGTCGCCTCCGGTCTTTTTCTTCTGTGACTTTGGCGCGAACATCACAAGCATCCTCTTACCCTCCATTTTAGGCATTCCTTCCAGAGCTCCGACTTCTTTAAGCCTGTCAGCGAACTTCAACAACAGCAATTCTCCCCTTTCCTTGAACATGATGGCCCTGCCTTTGAACTGAACATGGGCTTTTACCTTATCTCCCTCTTGGAGAAATTTTTCCGCATGTTTTACCTTGAACTCAAAATCATGATCATCGGTATTGGGAGTAAAGCGTATTTCCTTGACCTCGCTGGTCTTGGATTTCGCCTTCATTTCCTTTTTCTTCTTCTTTTCCTCGTACAGAAACTTATTGTAATCGATAATCTTACAAACCGGCGGATTCGCTCCCGGAGAAATCTCCACCAGATCCAATCCCTGCGAACCGGCAATTCTCATGGCTTCGGTGATAGGGTATACTCCTTGTTCTACGTTGTCCCCGACCAACCTTACTTCGGGGTGCCTGATCATTTGGTTGGTACGATGTTCTTGCTGCTGCTCTTTTCTAAAGCGAGGGTTAAACCCCTGTCTGGGTGGAAATGCCATTTATGAATTTTGGTTTACAATAATTTTTTTATGAATTCCTGTCGCGTATTTCGGATTGCAAAGCAATCAGAAAATCATTGAGCTGCTGACTTCCCTTATCGCCTTCACCCTGCCTTCTGACGGATACCATGTTGTCAGACATCTCTTTCTCCCCAATGATCAGCATATAGGGAACCTTCATCAGCTCGGTATCGCGAATCTTCTTCCCTATTTTTTCGCTTCTGTCATCCAATTCTACACGAATATCCGCATTTTTGAGGGTTTGCAAAACTGATTTTCCATATTCCAGGAACTTATCACTGATAGGAAGAATGCTTACCTGCACCGGTGCCAGCCAGGTCGGAAACTTTCCTGCATAATGTTCCAGCAAGAAACCGATGAAACGCTCATGGGTTCCCAAAGGCGCCCTATGAATGATCAATGGGGTCTCGGGGCTATTTTCCTTGTTCGTAAACTCCAACTTGAACCTCCTACCCTGGGCAAAATCGACCTGATTGGTTGCCAGAGTAAATTCCCTGCCGATGGCACTCCAAATTTGAACGTCGATTTTAGGACCATAAAACGCGCCTTCATCAGGGACCTCCACAAAAGGTATATTGCTTTCAATCAATACCTGCCGGACCATTTCCTCTGTCTCTTTCCATAATTCAGGCTCATTGATATACTTCTTCCCCAGTTTTTCCGGATCGTGGAGGCTCAGCCTCATCACATATTTTTCGATGCCAAAAATCCTGAAATACTTCAGGTACATATCGTTCACCGCCCGGAATTCATCGGCAAACTGCTCTCGGGTACAGTAAATATGCGCATCATTCATATGCAGACATCTTACCCGCATCAACCCGAACAATTCACCGCTTTGCTCATATCGATAACAGGTGCCGTATTCCGCCAACCTTAATGGAAGATCTTTATAACTTTTAGGAGTAGCCGAAAATATCTTATGATGATGCGGACAATTCATGGCCTTGAGATAATATTTCACCCCTTCCAGTTCCATCGGAGGGTACATACTATCCTGATAATAGGGCAAATGTCCGCTGGTCAGATACAAGCTCTCCTTAGCGATATGGGGAGTCACCACCCTTTTGTAATCGGCTGATTGCTCGGTCTCTTTCGCCAGCTTTTCCAATTCCTCAATGACAACAGCTCCGTTAGGCATCCAAAGCGGAAGTCCCTGCCCGATGTCGTCATCAAATGTGAAAATCCCAAGCTCCTTGCCCAATTTCCTATGATCACGCTTTTTTGCCTCTTCCAGCATAGCCAGATATTCATCCAGCTCTTTTTGATTAGGGAAGGTTATCCCGTAAACGCGAGTAAGCTGCTTGTTCTTTTCATCTCCCTTCCAGTAGGCCCCTGCCACACTGGTCAATTTAATCGCCTTGATATGTCCCGTCGAAGGTATATGAGGCCCTCTGCACAAATCGGTGAAATTACCCTGGGTATAAAATGTGATTTCACCATCCGTCAAACCTTGCAACAAATCCAGCTTATACTCGTCGCCTTTTTCTGAAAAATAATTCACGGCCTCTGCCTTAGCCATGTTTTTCCGAACATAGCTGTTATTCTGCCTGGCCAGTTCATTCATCTTTTTCTCCAGCTCCGCCAAATCATCCTCAGACATTTTCTTGTCACCAAGGTCCATGTCGTAATAAAATCCACGGTCAATGGCAGGCCCAACCCAAAACTTCACTCCCGGGTAGAAAGATTCAACCGCTTCCGCCATCAAGTGAGCAGAGGAATGCCAGAAGGTAGATTTCCCTTCCAAATCATCCCAGGTAAGCAGCCTTAGGCTAACATCCTGTTCAATCGGACGTGTGGCGTCACAGACCTGACCGTCTATGGAGGCAGCTAATACTTTCCTGGCCAAACCTTCACTAATGGACTTTGCAATATCCATGGAAGTTGCCCCTTTTTCATATTCTCTGACCGAGCCGTCCGGTAAACTTATCTTTATCATCATCAACTGGTTGCTGAGTGGTTATATTGGCAAATTTAACGAACTATTGGCGAAGGAAGAAGGCATTCAAAATATCTTTGTGAAAGGTCAAATATCTCCCATTTCATGCAAATCAACCGCTGGATCGGCATTAGTGGAATCGCCGCTTTTATATTGGCTCCTGCCTTGGTTGACGGCCAGGATTTCAAAGGTCAATGGAAGGGTGAATTCGAAGACAGGAGTACCGGTTCTACCAACTGGGGAAGTGAAAAGTGCGAGTATGTGTTGGAGCTTGAAACAGTAAAAAACTCAATCACAGGATTTTCCTACACCTATTTCACCCAGAACGGCAAAAAATATTACACCATCTGTAAAGTGGATGGAAAATTTGACAAAAAGCAAAAATTCCTTCAAATCACCGAAACACAAAGGGTCAAGACAAATATCCCCGATGAAATCAAAAATTGCTTTCAGGTTCATAAGTTGACGTATTTCAAAAAAGGGAATGAGGAGTCTTTAGAGGGGGATTGGATTCCGGCACCTAACCAACAAGGTGATTGCGGATTCGGACAAACCTCTCTTTCAAGAAGAATGCTGGATAATAGCTTTATCAACAGAAACTCTAACAAAGTAAACAACAAGCAAAACAACAAGTCAGCCATCGCTTCCGCTCCTGTCAAAAAAAATACAGATAACAAACCCCCTGCCGAAAACAAGAAAATTACAAACACGAATGACAACTCCTCGTCAAACCCGAAGGAGTCTGCATCCGCTGCCGGTAGCATGTCTGAAATAAACAAGACAACCCAGGAAATCCCGGTTGTTGAAAGTTCAAAAAAATATGAAAAAAGGGCCAATAGTCTGATCAAGACCATCGAAGTAATCCAGCCAAAAATAAAGGTAGAACTGTATGACAACGGAGAAATCGACGGCGACAGTATTTCCATTTTTCTCAATGGGAAATTACTGGTGTCCCGTCGTCGGCTAACTGAAAAGGCTATTACGCTGAATATAGACCTTGACTCAGAACAAGAGGAATTCGAATTGGAAATGTATGCGGAAAATCTCGGGACAATACCTCCCAACACCGCAGTAATGGTAGTAACCGACGGAAACAAGAGATATGAAACCAGGATCACCTCCGATCTTAAAAAAAGCGGAGTGGTAAGACTGATCCGAAAAAAGGCGTCATAATTTAAAATTCCATGTCACGGCAGGTATGATTGGGAAAATGGAGACCTGCTTCCCCTGCACTTTGAATCCGGCATCTGTGACCTGCTGATCAAAATAGATGAAATAGGGATTCTGCCTGCTATATATGTTATAAATACTGAAGACCCACTCGGATTTTATTTTCCTGTTCTTGTTTTTAGGGGAATCATACACGAAAGCCATATCGGCTCGGTGATATGCGGGCAATCTATATTGATTGATCTCACTGTAATCCTGAGAGAGCGCCCCTTCCATGAAGTAGAACCGCAACGGAAGAGTGACTGCATTCCCCGTGGCATAGACGAAAGTTACGGAAACCTTCCAGCTTTCATTCAGCTGATAAGCAGCGACAATACTCAAATCATGCCTGCGATCAAATTTCGCAGGGAATTGCTTACCGCCGTTGAGTGACGGGAATTGGCGCCATGTGCGGCTCCAAGTATAGCCAAACCACCCGGTCAATCTGCCTTTTTTCTTGCTCAAAAACCATTCCGCTCCGTAGCTGCCTCCTTTTCCGAATGTGAATGAGCGTTCCACATCCTCCAGCGTATTGGGTGTGTAGCCCTCTTTATATTCAATTTGATTCATCAAATCCTTATAATATACCTCAAGGGATGCCTCATATACGTTTTGATCGGAGCTGCGAAAAACTCCAACGGAATACAGATCCCCGATCTGAGGCTTCACCCTCAGTGTGCTGGGCACCCAGATATCTGTTGGCAGGGTGCTTCCGGCACTGCTCACCAGGTGTATGTATTGAAAATTCCTGGTATAGGAGGCTTTGAGCGAAGTATTGTCATTCAAAACATACCTGAGGGCCAACCGGGGTTCCCAGCCCGAATAAGTCTTGATTTCGCTGCCAGTACCATATGACATGCTATCAATCACACTTCCATCGCTGTTATAAACATAATCCTTGTAAGGACCAATCTGTCGAAATGCACTAATCCTTAATCCGGCCTGAAATTTCAGTCTCGGGGAAATATCCCAGTCATCCTGGAAATAGGCGGCAATTTCATGAGCGAATTTCAATGGACTGTTTTGAGGAGTGAAAACAACCGAATCCTGCCTTCCTGTTATGACTGAAGGCTTGAAACGGTGATTCAAATAGGAAAATCCGAATTTCAGTCGATGACCGGAAAAGGGAAATAAATCAAAGTCATGCTTGATGCCCACATCCCTGATTCCGGAACTCAATTCCAGTTGCAAATTATTCTGCTCTCCTGCAAAACGGAAACGATAATCATTAAAAACAGCCGTGGTATTTGCAAATAACTTTTTGTTGTATACATGATTCCATCTGATGGAGCCGGTGGCATTTCCCCATGGAACGTTCACCTTGAAACTTTGCCTGGCATTGTTAAAATCAAAAACATCCCTGCCGAAATATCCGCTTACAAATAACTTATCCCTGGCACCGAGAATGAAATTCATCTTGGCGTTGGCATCATAGAAATAATAACCTGACCCAAAAAACTGGCTTTCCTTGCTGATGAAGGGTTTCGTCAGCACATCAACATAGGTTCGGCGTGCAGAAAAAATAAATGATGACTTTTCTTTTTTCAAGGGACCCTGAATGGAAAATCGGGACGAAATCAACCCAATGCCTCCTTCCATTTGCATCAGCTTGTTGTTACCATCCTTCATACTGATGTCCAGCACACTGGAAAGCCTTCCGCCATACTGAGCCGGCATGGCGCCTTTGATAAGCGAAACATTCTTGATAGCATCGGAATTGAACACGGAGAAAAACCCGAATAGATGTCCAGAATTATACACTATCGCATCATCCAGCAAGATCAGATTCTGGTCCGCCCCTCCCCCTCTGACGTAAATGCCCGCATTGGCCTCACCCGCATTGGCAACTCCGGGCAACATCAATAAAGACCTTACCACATCCACCTCTCCCAGCAAAGCAGGCATTGATTTCAATTGCTGCATATCAATGGAGATTTTACCCATTTGGGTACTTCGAAGCATATCATCCGACTTACGGGAAATCAGCACCACCTCTCCGGACATGGAAGATTTCCGCTGCATATCCAACTGCAATAAGGTATCACCCACCAGATTGACTGTCTTTGACAAATCCATGAAACCTACAAAAGAACATTGCAACCTATGGATGCCTGCAGGCAGCGTCACGGAATAAAAACCGTAAGAATTGCTGTTCAAGTTCTTTCCAACAGAAGGGATGGAAATACTGGCGCCGGGAAGCGTCTCACCTGAAGCAGCATCCTTTATGTACCCGCTGATGGTAAAACGTTGCCCAAAAAGGGCAACCGGAAGTAAGAAAAAGACCGCCAATAAAGAATACCTGTTTCCGAACATGCTATTTACCTCCCATACTGTCTTTAACTTCTCCACAGTGCAACATACCGGCTCCGTAGGTGGGATCCGACTTCCCCAAATAGGGATTCATTATCTTATTTTCTTTACTGATCCAATTGGCCCCCTTTTCTTCACCGAAAGCCATAGGACAATGTTGCAAATAAATTCTGGCCCCCTGATAGTTTACAAGTTTCAGAAAACCGGGATATATCAAATCGCCTGCCATACTGAAATCCTTGCGCATTTCTGAAAGGGCGGTCTGACTCAACATAGAAACAATATTGGCTTTGATGTCATCCCGCATCACCATCGCCGACTGAAATACCTGGGTCGAATCTGCGCGCAACTCTTCCAGTGGAATGCTGTCAAGATTTACTAAAAAAAGAGCTGCATGCCGTTTTACCGCTACAGTGTCTCCCTCTACAAAGGCATCTTTGATTTTAATATAATCGTCTACCGCTCGGTCAAGTGATTCATTGAAGCGAGGCGAATTTTTCTGAAGATTAATGGCAGATACATTTGACACCGATTCATCGGCTTGCCTGCCTCTTATCAGAAAATAAGCACCCAAAGCAAAAGTTGCCACCAAGATTATTGCATGACTTTTTTTCATGAATTACTTTTTACAAAAGTACAGCACTGCCTGCAATCACGCTCTTTCTGACCAAATGCCTGAATTCAAGTAACTTTGCAAAAATTTCTCCGGATAATTATCATGCTATTAGGACTTCAGGACGTAACATTTGAATTCGGCGCCAGAACCATTGTAGAGGATGCCACCTGGCATATCCAGCCCAACGAGCGAATTGGACTCATCGGCTATAATGGCACCGGCAAATCCACCCTATTGAAGGTATTGACAGGACAATACAGCCCTGCCCGGGGAACGGTGGAAAAAAGTCGTGAAACCAGCATCGGATTTTTACATCAGGACCTTCTCAGTTTTGATACGGAGGATTCCATTCTGGAAGTCGCTCTGGGCGCGTTTGAAAGAGTCCGGCAACTGGAAAGAGAATTGGAGGAAATGGGCAAAGAGCTGGAAAGAACAGGAGATGAAAAGCTGGGAATCGAATACGCCGAAAAACTTCATGAACTGGATGTGCTGGATGGCTATTCTATTCATCACCGCACAGAAGAAATATTACAGGGATTGGGTTTCGCACCTGCCGATCTGAAGAGACCCTACAAGGAATTCAGTGGAGGATGGAGGATGAGGGTCTTGCTGGCGAAAATGATCCTGATGAACCCGGATGTATTATTGATGGACGAGCCCACCAACCACCTTGACCTTCCCAGTATCGAGTGGCTTGAAAAATACCTGCAACATTACCAGGGCGCAGTGGTGATCGTATCTCACGACCGCTATTTCCTGGACAGGATGGTGAATAAGATTGTGGAATTGTATCAGCAAAGACTGCATTTCTATTCGGGCAATTATTCCTTTTATGAAACGGAGAAAGCCTTGCGTATAGAAATCCAGAAGAAAGCCTTCGACAACCAGCAGGATTATATCCGTCAGCAGGAAAGATTCGTGGAGCGATTTAAAGCCAAGGCCAGTAAAGCCGCACAAGCGCAGAGTATCGTAAAAAGGCTGGATAAACTGGAGCGCATCGAGGATGTGGAGATAGAAAGGCCCAATATCCGGATCAATTTCAGCGTTGACAGGCAACCGGGTAGAATTCTCTGTACGCTGAAAGAGGTAAGTAAATCTTTCGGCGCCAATGACCTTCTTAAAAATACAGGAGCCGAAATAGAGCGAGGAGACAAGATTGCGCTGATTGGCGCCAATGGCAAGGGCAAATCAACCTTACTCAGAATCATTGCCGGCACAGAGCCGATATCAGGAGAGCGTGTACCCGGACACAATGTAGTGGAATCGTTTTATGCCCAGCATCAGCTGGAGGCTTTGCATTTACAAAATAATATCCTTGAGGAAATGCAAACATGCAGATCGGGTAAAAACGATCTTGAGTTAAGGACGCTGCTAGGTTGCTTCCTTTTCAGCGGTGATGAAGTAGAGAAAAAAATCAGTGTCCTGAGCGGAGGAGAAAAAGCCAGAGTCGCATTAGCCAAGGTGATTGCCGGCAAGGCGAATTTTTTGCTTTTGGATGAGCCTACCAACCATCTAGACATTCACTCCGTCGATTTGCTGGTGGAAGCCCTGCAAAAATATGAAGGCACTCTGGTTCTGGTAAGCCACGATCGTTATTTCATCAGCCGGCTTGCCAATAAGATTTGGGAAATAGAAGATCAGAAAATACGCGAATTCAAAGGCAGTTATCAGGAGTGGGAGGACTGGAGAGCCAGAAGGGCCGCAGCCTTAAAATCGTCCGATTCTGAATCAGCTATCAAAAAAGAACCTAAACCAAAGGAACAAAAACCTACGGAACAACCGATTGATAAGGAAAAGGCCAGGGAACTGAAAAAACTGAAGGACCAGTTTCAGAAGCTGGAGATGCAAATCAGTGAACTCAACATGCGTAAAACCGATATCGAATTACAACTGGCTTCACCCGACATTTACGGAGAAAAAAACAAGTTCCAGGAAACTGAAAAATCCTATCTGCAGGTAACACAAGAACTTAGCAAATACCATCAGGAGTACGAAAGGATGTTTGAGAAGATCATGGAGATGGAGGGGTGAAACGTTTAACGTTTAAGGTTTATAGTTTAGGGTTTAGGGTTTAACGTTTAGGGTTTAACGTTTAGGGCTTGAGCGATAGCTTTAACGAGAGGTATAAGAGACTACCATTATCTTTTGGATTTCCCCCTAATACTTTCACCGAAAAGGGCAGCTCTTGATGAGACAAAGGATATAAAGCCAAAAATGACAAATCCAATCATAAATAACGGGCCTGAAGGCACTTCATAGAAAAGTAAGACAGGCTGTGCAATCACAACGGAAATGCCAAACAACCAACATCTGCCTGATTGCAGGTAACCTGCAAAAAAAGTAGAAATGAACATCATTGGCAGACCTACGATAAAATAAAAAATACTGTCAAAGGCTTCTTTTTCATTACTGATAAACCGGATTAATTCCCAAACAAATGTTCCAATCAAAACCAACGAGACAGAAAAGGCCAATGTTTTAATGTTGGAAGAGCTCTTCATGTATAAGAGAATTTATCCTTGAAGTAAGAATTAATCCCGAACCATAAACCATAAACCCTAAACCATAAACTAATCAAAATAACTCCGGTTGATCATTTTTCCTGGCCTTCACCTCCCACTCCATCTCTACCGACTTCGAATAATCGACAAGCTTGGCACCAACAGCTTTCCAACCCATGACTTCGACCAGCTTGGAAACTTTGAACTTTGCCTGCCTTACTTGCTGCCCTCGACCTGATTTCACCCTTAAGATAGGTTCTGAATCGGTAGTGACAGTTTCAAGGAAATTACCATCTCCCTCCTTGATGAAGAGGAATTTCGTTCTGAGCGTAGTGGTCTCCACCTTGAAACGTTTGATACTATACTGATATTTCTCCTGATCCAGATACACGGCGGTAATGATTTTTTCAGGATCGAATTTTTCAATGAGCAGGACTTTATCAGGATCAAAGCGCTGCGTAAGCTCCTGATCAGTCACTTCATACTGACCGTCGGCGAAAATGACAAGAATTCTGTCCTCATCACTGAAGGCCCCCAGATACTCCCCATTCCCCTCTGTGTTCAATCTTCCGAACTTGTTGTCGAACCAGAGCTTCTTGGCGGAAATCGTAGCCACACCGGCTTCCTTGAATTTCACACTCTTGATAGGATATTTGGTAACCTGATTGCCGATACTGCCCCTGTTCTTGATCTCAAGCTCTTCAAAATAGAAGTCCAGCTCCTTGTTTCTCGCTTTTGAAGTGGGCGTCAGCAACACCCTTACCACTTCCGCTTCACCGTTAGGATTGGCAGAGAAGTAATTGACCTTGCTTCTTTCGGAACCTTTGGTAAGATCATATTCCTTATCTCGGGTGATACCGGTGACATTGAATCTTTTTGCGTAACTGACGCCGGTTTTTCCGTCAGAATAGATCATATTATAAGTCGTGCGCTCATCATTCTTATGGAATATCGCGACATGTAAAATGTCTTTTCCGACGAAAGTCTTTTCAGACACTTTTACCACCTTCATAATGCCGGATTTGGTAAAAGCGATAATGTCATCGAGATCTGAAACCTCACCCATCAGCTCGTCCTTCTTGAGACCGGTTCCAATGAACCCATCCGCGCGATTGACATAAAGCTTGATATTGGCGATGGCCACCGATTTCGCCTGAATGACATCAAATTCCCTGATTTCCGTTTTCCTTTCCCTGCCGGCTCCGTATTTCTTCAGCAGATTCTCATAATAGGCTACTGCGAAATCAACCAGATTGGCGAGGTCGTGTTTCACCTGTTTGATTTCAGCTTCCAGCCCCTTGATCTGGGCATTCAGCTCCTCTATGTCAAGCCTGTAAATTCTGCGTACAGGCTTCTCGGTTAGTTTCAGGATATCCTCCCTGGTGATGGCGCGTTTTAATTTCTTTTTAAATGGATCGAAAGCCTTGTCAATGGCAGCAATCACCTTCTCCCAGGTCTCATATTTCTTCTCCAGTTCCTTATATATCTTCTCTTCAAAGAATATCTTCTCCAAGGAGGTATAATGCCATTTCTCCTGCAATTCATTCAGTCTGATCTCCAGCTCCTTCTGTAACAGGTCCTTGGACTTATCTACGGAAATCTGCAACAATTCACTCACCCCCAGAAAGCGAGGCTTGTCATCGACAATCACACAGGCATTGGGAGAAATGTTGACCTCGCAATCCGTAAAGGCATATAACGCGTCTATGGTAATGTCGGGTGAAATGCCCTGGGCCAGCTCAATGATGATCTCCACATCGGCAGCGGTATGATCCGTAACCTTTTTTATCTTGATTTTTCCCTGATCGTTGGCCTTAACGATCGATTCCATCAATTGGGTGGTCGTGACCGAAAATGGAACACTCCTGATGACAAGTGTTTTCTTGTCCTGCTCTTCAATCAAGGCCCTTACCCTGATCTTTCCTCCTCGCTTACCATCATTATAGTTGGATGCATCCATGGCACCCCCTGTCTGAAAATCTGGAAGCAAATTGAACTTACGCCCTCTGAGATACTTGATCGAGGCATCTATGAGTTCGCAGAAATTATGCGGAAGGATCTTGGTAGCCAGACCGACAGCGATACCTTCAGCGCCCTGAGCCAACAGCAGCGGGAATTTCATAGGCAGGGTCACCGGCTCATTTTTTCTGCCATCATAGCTGAGTTGCCATTCGGTGGTCTTGGCATTGAAGGCGACATCCAGTGCGAACTTGCTCAACCGCGCCTCGATATACCTCGCCGCCGCGGCTTCATCGCCGGTACGCACGTCACCCCAGTTACCCTGGGTTTCTATGAGCAGGTCCTTCTGCCCCATATTGACCAAGGCATCGCCTATGCTGGCATCACCATGCGGATGATATTGCATACTCTGGCCTATGATATTCGCCACTTTATTGAACCTGCCATCATCCATTTCCTTCATGGCATGCAGAATCCTGCGCTGCACGGGCTTCAGTCCATCCTCCACTGCCGGCACGGCCCTTTCCAGTATCACATAACTGGCATAATCCAGAAACCAGGTTTTGTATTGTCCACTGAGACCTGTATTCAGATCAGTGTTGATTTCGCTTTTTTTCGCTTTCGCCATCTTTAATCATTCACAACCGCTGCGGCTGACTTGTTTTTTAATTCCAGATCCTTGATTTTTTCCAAATTACCCTGAACATCGAACCGCCCATCTGCAATCAATTTCTTCAGACGCCACACCAGATAAGCTTCGCTTGCCTGATGACGTGCCTTGTTTTGATAATTGTGAACGACCTTGGTCGCTTTTTGCCAGTCAGGCATCACGAATTTCCTGAGATCACTGTCAAAAAAATCGTAATCATGCTGAGCCAACTTCTTACCGCCTTCCAGAATCCTGACACCCTTATTCTCCTGGCAGAGTTTGTTCCATTCGTCCGGATCAATCTCGAATTCCGAAAGGGTGATTTCACGGGCCAGTTTTCTGGCCTTCAAGAATTCCTTAGCCGGGATTTCGGCCAATCGGGTCGGATAGAAGATATTTCCTTTTTCGTTGATAAAAGGGAGATTGTTCAGGTAAAGAATGAAAACCCTTCCGGAAAATTCCTTCAAATAATGAAGAGTCCAGTAATACCCCGATACATCCTGTTTGTTCTGGGCCGCCCAAATCCAGACGATTTGCTCTTGATCTTCCCGCAGTGTCTCTTGCAACCCGGACATTTTTTCATGGTCATCTTCCCACCACTCTCCCTGCCTGGGATCTCCGGCAGACCATACTTCATTCCACCAATTTTTTCGGAACTCGCGGCCTGTTAGATCATGGATATCGGAGATGGGACCGACCGATAAATCATCCTTGACCACAACCATCTCGCCCTGCATGGCATCATCCAGTTCTATCGCCTGTTGCAGCACTTTGGCATCCTCATCGCCAAATAATAAATGGATCATTGTTTAGTATTATTTTTTACTTGAATCACGTAATATACGCATGTGGTCAGGAAATTCCTGATAAAAGGAATCGCGCTGATCACGCCGATCTGCCGGATGGGCTTCCAGCCGAATTTCCATTCGTAAATGGGATTCAGCAAGTAGTGCCTCTTGTGTAATAACCCGTACCCCTGATCCTTGCAAATGCGCTCGAACCGTTCAATACTGATTCGGGTGTCTCTTATCTCCATCAAGGCCTCCAAGGGCTCATTATTTCGTTTCAACAGCCATCCGTAAATGTTTCGCGGAAGAAGATGCACGTAGGGCAACTTGGACAACCTGCCGGAGCACATCTGCTGGTGTCCGCCGAATGGCATATACCATGGAGGGAATCCGAAAAAAATGATTCCGCCGGGAACAAGGAAATGCTTCATCCAACCTATCAGCTTCGGCTGATCATGGATATGTTCAATAACATCTTTTAAGATTATGATGTCAAACAGTCCCTGTAACTCTTTCTGAATGTCAACCAGGTAAATATCTTTACTAACAAGCGTTAGTTTTGCGGAAGCGATTTCCTCCGGCAAATATTCTTTTGCCAGCTCCACCCGTGGCTCATCCAGTTCCACCCCCACCCCAATGCATCCTTTATTGATGAATGCCTTCAGAACGCCGGCCTCTCCGCAACCTATCTCCAGGATGCGCATACCGGGCTTAATGGGATATTTCTCCTCGATAAAAGGGATGACATACTTTTCGGCATTTTGTACCTGTATGTCAAAATATCTCTTCCTGTCTGCATGGAATTCAAACATATCAAACTACCTCCACCGGAGCGTCCGACTCCACCTTTAAGTTTTGAATGATAAAATCCTGTCTTTCAGGGGTATTCTTACCCATGTAATATTCAAGGAGCTGCTGCACATGCTCGCCCTGTTCCAATATCACGGGTTGCAATCGGATATCAGGGCCGATGAAGCGCGCGAATTCATCCGGACTGATTTCTCCCAGACCCTTGAAGCGGGTGATCTCCGGCTTTCCGCCGATTTTCTTAACCGCAGCCCTCTTCTCCTCCTCATTGTAGCAATAGATGGTTTCCTGCGGTCCTTTTCCTTTACCCATCGTCCTCACCCTGAATAGAGGAGTTTCCAAAATGTAGACATGCTGATTCTTTACCAGATCCGGAAAAAACTGAAGGAAGAAAGTCATCAGCAGCAACCGGATATGCATCCCATCCACATCGGCATCTGTTGCTATCACGATATTGTTGTAGCGAAGACCTTCATAATCTTCTTCAATATTCAAAGCATGTTGCAGCAGATTGAATTCCTCATTTTCATAGACCACTTTTTTAGTGAGTCCGAAACAGTTCAGAGGCTTACCTCTCAAACTGAATACCGCTTGCGTATTCACACTTCTTGCCTTGGTAATCGAACCGCTTGCACTATCGCCCTCGGTAATGAATAAGGTGGATTCTTTCTGCTTTTCGAGTATGGCCTCCTTTTCCTTACCGGATGGCTCATCGTTGTAATGATATTTGCAGTCTCTCAGCTTACGGTTGTGCAGATTGGCCTTCTTGGCTCTTTCATTGGCCAACTTCTTGATGCCGGCAAGTTCCTTTCGCTCCCGCTCATTCTGCTCGATCCTTTTCTTCAACGCCTCTGCAACGGCCGGATTCCGGTGAAGATAATTATCAAGTTCCCGGGACAGGAAATCTCCCATAAAAGCTTTCATGGAAGGTCCGCCTTCGTAAACATTCTGCGAGCCCAGCTTGGTCTTGGTCTGACTTTCAAAAACAGGCTCCTGAACCCTTACTGAAACAGCGGCACAAATACTTCCTCTGATGTCTGTCGCGTCATAATCTTTCTTGAAGAAGTCTCTCACCGTTTTTACATAGGCCTCGCGAAACGCTGCCAGATGGGTACCGCCTTGAGTGGTAAACTGTCCGTTTACGAAACTATAATACTCCTCCCCGTATGCGTTCTCATGGGTGATGGCCACTTCAATGTCTTCCCCTTTCAGATGTATGATGGGATAACGGATCTCATCCTCATTCGTCTTTCGCTGCATGAGATCAAGCAAGCCATTCTTGCTAACATATTTCTTGCCATTGTAATTGATGACAAGCCCTGCATTCAGATAGCAATAATTCCAGAATTGGTTGTCAAGATATTCCTGAACGAAATGGAAGTTTTTGAATACGCTTTCATCGGGAATGAAACTGACCAATGTTCCATTAGGCTCACCCGTCTTGGCCTCTTTAAATTCCTTTATCAATACTCCCTTTTCAAATTCTGCGGACTTCTCTTTACCCTCCCGAAAGGCAGTCACTTTGAAATAATTACTGAGTGCATTCACCGCCTTTGTACCCACACCATTCAATCCCACACTTTTCTGGAAAGCCTTGCTGTCATATTTCGCTCCGGTATTGATCTTGCTGACCACATCCACCAGTTTTCCCAATGGAATACCTCGTCCATAATCCCTGATGGTGATGGTCTTACCATCGATGGCAATGTCCACGGACTTTCCATATCCCATGGTATGTTCATCTATGCAGTTGTCCACTACTTCTTTCAGCAGGACATAGATACCATCATCGGGACTTGATCCGTCTCCCAGTTTACCGATGTACATTCCGGGACGCAAACGGATATGCTCCCTCCAATCCAGACTTTTAATGCTGTCTTCGGTGTAATCAAAAAGGTTCTTATCTTTTTCCGCCATAGTTCCGGTTTTAGAGGCGACCGCTGTAATCCTTTGCTGCAGCCGTTTTCAGGGCGAATATAAAAGAATGTGCTGAAAGTCCGTGATTTACAATTATCCACAACCCTCTCTAAAATGTGCGTAAAATGCTACCTGGCATTGAATTTTGGCTTCTCAAAGGAAACTCTTAGGGTATTTTCATAGTTTCGAAAAAAAAAGCGGATGAATCTGAATCTGACCGGTAAGACTGCCATCGTTTGCGGAAGTTCTCAGGGACTGGGACTTGCGGCAGCCACGGAATTGGCATTGCTGGGTGCCGAAGTAGTACTGATGGCGAGAAACGAGGAAAAATTAAAGTCAGCGGTAGACTCCATACCCTTTGCCAAAAGTCAGCAACACAGTTATCTGGTAGCTGATTTCGAAAAGCCTGACACTGTCACACTGGCGATTGATAAATTTAAATCTGAGGGCAAGAGGGCTAATATACTGGTAAACAATACCGGAGGGCCTCCTGCTGGTCTTGCTATTGATGCCAAAGCGGAGGATTTTCTACAGGCATTTACCAATCATCTTATTTGTAACCACCTCCTGGTGCAGGCACTGGTGCCACTGATGAAAGAGTCAGGTTACGGCAGGATCATCAATATCATCTCCACTTCGGTTAAGCAGCCGATCCCGGGTTTAGGGGTTAGTAATACCATTCGCGGCGCCGTGGCCAACTGGAGTAAAACACTGGCCGGGGAATTGGGACCTTTTGGCATCACGGTGAACAATGTGCTTCCCGGACTGACGCATACGGCGCGCTCCGATTACTTCATCAAGAAAAAAGCGAGTGACCTGGGGTTGGAGGAGAAAGTAATGATGGAAAAAATGGTTGCCGAGATTCCTTTGAGACGCATTGGCCAGCCATCCGAGTTGGGAGCTGCTGTCGCATTCCTTGCTTCACCGGCGGCAGCTTATATCAGCGGCATCAATCTACCCGTGGACGGAGGCCGACTTGCCTGTCTTTGATCCGGATGAAGAAACATTAGAATCGGAATGTGCCTTGATAAAATCAGTTACCAGATAGCTGATCAGCTTTCCTGTGCTGTCGTCCCTCACCCCATCCGAAAGCCTGCAAGCTCCTTCTGCGATATGAAGGTATCCCACCTGCGCATGTTGGCCCATGAAATTGACCATTCGTCTGGCGTCCAACGCGCTGAATCCTGAAGGTGTATAGGCGCTACTCAGCACATCCTGTATGCTGTCGAGATCAATCTCAATTCCTGTTACGGAATCCTCGGTAAAAGTGAAGGCTTCGGAAACCGCCTGCATGAAATTCAATTTGCCCCTGATAAACACATCTTCATAGGTGACATATTGAACAAAAGGATTCTGGGCTATATCCGACATGATACCTTGGGAAAGATAGTTCTCATGCAATCCAAGGATGAAGTATTTGCAAAGATAACCGTCATCTTCTGCATACCTGAAGGCATTGCCACTGTGACGACCTTCCAGCGGACGATAATCCGACTGGGCATCCATATTGACACAGTTGATCTGCGCCAGCGGTAACTTATCTGATTTATGCAACCCTTTGGCCACCCCTTTGATGATGGGATACGCGTTATTGTGTCCTCCTCCTATCAGCAGCGGAATTTTACCGGCAGCGGCGACA
>Ga0315906_10003176_pt1 | contig 22016 bp, 34 predicted proteins | sample LakEriMetagenome_4_FD_203526 | JGI IMG/M metagenome (GOLD analysis project Ga0315906, IMG submission 203526) | Freshwater fungal communities from buoy surface, Lake Erie, Ohio, United States - Buoy 2 MA122 | ecosystem: Environmental > Aquatic > Freshwater > Lake > Lake biofilm | place: USA...
TTATTTGTAGATTTTTACCGTCAAAAAAGTAAGATAATTAAAATCAATGTTAATGAAATACTTAACTTAGAACAAATAGACGAGATAGAACAACACGAAGCATTTGGAAGTTTAATAAATAAAGTAACTCAAGAAATGAATAATTGGCATCATTATGATAGGTTATTATTTCAATTGTATAAAGACTCAAATATGTCTATGCGAGAAATAGCACAAGGCACTAATATAAGCTTACGAAGTATATTTTGTACATTAAAACATTGCAAAGAACGTTTAAAAGAAAACGTAGGAGAAGATTTTGAAGATTACGTTAATAATGATTATGAATTAATTAAGTAACTATGGTTGAAATTTTAGAGGTTCTTAATAAAGAATTGAAAAGAAGAAAAGAAAACGCAAAAGAATTTATGAATGATTATAAGCGTTTAGAAGAAGACAATAAAAAGTTAAAGCAGGAAAACGAAATGCTACGAAAAGACCTGCAAGAATTAAGTAAAGAATATTTTAAAAAATAGATTATGGCACGAAAAAGACGAACAAAAGCTGAAATATTAGCAGCTAAAAGCGAAGGCTTAGGGGATACGGTAGAAAAGGTTTTAGAAGTAACAGGAGTAGCAAAGGTTGCAAAATGGTTATTAGGCGAAGATTGCGGATGTGATGAGCGAAAGGCAAAGTTAAATGAACTATTTCCATATCGGAAAACGTTGTGTTTAGAAGAATCTGAGTTTAGTTACTTAGATGAATGGTTTAACAGAAACACGGACAGAGTAACACCAATTGAGCAAATAGAACTATTTAAAATACATTCACGAGTGTTTCAAGTAAGAAACGAACTAACAAGTTGCCCAAGTTGCGTAGCTGAAAGAATAGCAGATTTAAAAAAAGTTTATAACCAATACAAAGAAGAAAATGCCAATTCCTAAACCACGTTCAAACGAAGAAAAAAAAGACTTCATTCAGCGATGTATGTCGGATAGTAAAATGGCTTCTGAGTACACAAACACCGACCAAAGATTAGCCGTATGTTCAACAAGCTATGAAGAAAACCTAAGTAAAGTTAATTTAGAAAGTTACACTGACTATCCTGAATCAGCAAAGAACGCAGCACAAAGAGCATTAGATTGGGCTGATAAGAATGGTTGGGGAGATTGCGGAACACCTGTAGGAAAAGCACGAGCAAATCAATTAGCAAAAGGCGAACCAATAAGCGAAGAAACAATATCACGAATGGCAAGTTTTGCAAGGCACTTACAAAATAAAGACGTTCCTTATAGCGAAGGTTGTGGTGGTTTAATGGTTGATGCTTGGGGAGGTCAAGCAGGTATTGAATGGGCTCAAAATAAACTTAAAGAAATACGTGGCGAATAGTGTCTTTTTAACAAGCGATTACTACATAGTATTTATGAATCCAAACAAGCATAAACACGAATGGAACGCAATAAGGTTAATTATGACAGTAAGTGAAATAAACTATTGTATATTTATTGATTATGAAAAGGAGTTTTTAGAATTCCATCCCGTATCAAAAGACGAATTCAAAGAATATTATTATAACCCAAATTAAAATGAAGTTAGTGCAAATATCGGACGTAAAACCGAACCCAAAAAACCCAAGAGTAATAAAAGACGGAAAATTCCAAAAGTTAGTTAAGTCTATTCAGGAGTTTCCTGATATGCTAAATAAACGCCCTCTAATCGTTTTTACAGACGTAGATGGTAAATACTGCGTATTAGGTGGTAATATGCGCTTAAAAGCGTTAAATGAGTTAAAATTTAAAGAAATACCCGTTATTATAGCAGACGAATGGACGGAAGAACAAAAACACGAATTCTTAATTAAAGATAACGTAGGTTTTGGTGAATGGGATTGGGATAGTTTAGCAAATGAATGGGATGCCGAAAAGTTAGACGATTGGGGATTAGATGTAATTGGGTTTGATTTAAACGCTGATGAATTAGGAACTGAATTTAGTTTACCCGATGGCGACAAAGCACCTTTTCAACAAATGACTTTTACCCTTGCTGATGAACAAGCGGAGCAAATAAAGAACGCAATAGCAGATATAAAAGAAACTAAAGAATATAAATACTGCGAAACAATGGGCAACGAAAACACGAATGGAAATGCACTTTATTTAATCATAATGCAATGGGCAGAGCAAAGGAAATAATTGTTAAGGTAATTCCAGCAAAGATTGCAAATGAGTTTGTAAAGAAAAATCACTATTCAGGAAAATTTGCGACAAGTTCATTATTACATTTTGGGTGTTTTTTAGATGATAAATTACACGGTGTAATGAGTTTTGGAAATCCGATTGATAGAAAGAAATTATTAAATTTAGTACATACAAAAGATGATAAACCCGTATTATGGACTGAATATCTTGAACTAAATAGAATGGCGTTTAATGAATATTTACCTAAAAATTCAGAAAGTAGATGTTTTTCTATTGCCGTAAAAATGATAAAAAAAAATACACCACATATAAAATGGATAATATCTTTTTCTGATGCTACTCAATGCGGTGATGGTGCTATATATAGAGCAAGTGGATTTTATTTAACGGCTATTAGAGAAAGTAAAAATGATTTATGGAAAACACCTAAAAATTTAGGATGGAATGAGGAAGTGGCACATAGAATAGCTATACAAGGTGGAGTTGGTGGAAGAATCGCACATTTTGTTTTACAAAAATACGGAACACGAAATGTAAGTATATCAAAACTGATTGAGGATAACGGGGGAACTGCTTTAAATGGTTTTCAACTCCGCTACATTTACCTAATAGACAAAACTTGCAAAATAACAGTTCCTATTTTACCCTTTTCAAAAATAGATGAATTAGGAGCAGGAATGTATAAAGGAAAAAAGATAACTTTGCAAGAAAGACAACAAGCGCAAGAAGCATAAAAGTAATGCGTTCGGCATTCCAGCCGAAAGAAGGAGGGCGGTACTACCCTTGCGCTCAAATAACAGCACAAAAACAGCATAACAATGAGTGCAGAAGATATAAAGAAACACGAATTTAAAAAAGGCGAAAGCGGAAATCCTAACGGAAGACCGAAAGGAGCAAAGAACAGAAGCACAATAGCACGTTATTGGTTAGAGGTAAACCAAAACTTAAAGAACCCTTTAACAGGTGAAAGCGAAACAATGAGCCAAGAAGATTTAATGACTTTGGCACTAATCAAAAAAGCACGTGAGGGTGATGTAAATGCATATAAAGCACTTATGGATAGTGGATACGGCGCACCTATTCAGCAAGTAGAACAAACAATAATCGAACAACCTTTATTTCCCGATGTTCAAGAGAACGACAGCAACGAATAAGATACTGAGTTTAAAAAAGCGAACAAAGATTATTCAAGGTGGTTCGTCGGCTTCGAAAACGTATTCTATTTTAGCAGTATTAATTGACAAAGCTATAAAATACGCAAACACGGAAATAAGTATAGTTGCAGAAACAATACCTCACTTACGTAGAGGAGCATTGAAAGACTGCATTAAAATCCTTAAATGGACAAACAGATACAACGATGACCAATTTAACAAATCGTTATTAACCTACACTTTTAAAAACGGGAGCTATTTAGAATTTTTCAGTGCTGATGACAGCTCTAAATTACGAGGTGCAAGGCGTGATATTCTCTACATAAACGAGTGTAATAACGTAACCTTTGAATCATACAACGAATTAGCCATACGTACAAAGAAAGAGATATACTTAGACTTCAACCCTGCCAATGAATTTTGGGTGCATAAGGAACTAAAAGGCGAATCAGACGCAGACTTTCTTATCTTAACATACAAAGACAATGAAGCTCTTGACAAGTCAATTATTGACCAATTAGAAAAGAATCGTTTAAAAGCAGAAACAAGCTCTTACTGGGCGAATTGGTGTCGTGTTTATCTTGATGGTGAAATAGGAATGTTAGAGGGTGTTATATTCTCGAATTGGAAGTCTATTGATAAATTACCTACCGAAGCTAAATTGATAGGAATTGGATTAGACTTTGGTTATACAAATGACCCTACGGCAGCAATTGAGATTTACAATTATAACGGAACACGGATACTCAATGAACTTGTATATCGAACAGGAATGTTAAACAGCGACATAGCTAAAATCCTGCCGAGCAACGTAGTTATTTATGCAGATAGTTCAGAACCTAAGTCAATAGACGAAATAAAACGCTATGGAAAGACGATTAAAGGTGTTACCAAAGGCAAGGACTCAATAAACTACGGAATTGATGTTATGCAACAACAGGAATATTTAGTTACGTCAAATAGCGTTAATTTAATCAAAGAGTTAAGGGCTTATTGTTGGGACGTAGATAAAGCAGGAACACGATTAAATAAACCTATTGACACGAATAACCACGCTATTGATGCTTTACGTTACCACGAAATGGAAACGTTAGGATTAAAGAAAAATTACGGCACATATAATATACGTTAATGACAGATGACACACCGATAATGACCCGAGAAGTTGAGCATTACGTGTATATTCGGACGGGTAAACGTGTAAAGATAGTTTTTAATGATGCTCAAAGTATAAGAAAGCATTTAATCTTACTTGGTGAGGCGTATGCAGTTGCCGTGTACTACAATAATCAAAATAAAACGTTTAAATAATATGAAGTTAGAATTAATCGTTCCAACAAAACTTAGTGAGATACCTTTAACGCACTATCAAAAGTTTTTAGCAGTAGCACAAAAGACAAATGATGAGGTGTTTTTAGCTGAAAAAATGATTCAATGTTTTTGTGGTATTGAACTAAAAGACGTAGTTAAGATTCCATTTAAAGAAGTTGAAGCGTTAAGCGTACATTTTGCTACAATGTTTCAGCAAAAGACGGAATTTAAAAATAGATTTTCTATTTCAGGAACTGAATTTGGTTTTATTCCTAATTTAGAGAATATGACTTGGGGTGAATACATAGACCTTGAGGCGAATATAAGCGATTTAAGCACGTTTCATAAAGCAATGGCGGTAATGTATCGTCCAATAGTAGAAAAACACGGAGACAAGTATAAAATAGAGCCTTATGTTTCTACTATAAACTATTCCGAGATTATGGAATTTGCTCCTTTAGATATAGCACTTTCTGCAAAGGTTTTTTTTTACAATTTAGAGAACGAGTTATTAAAGGCTACGCTTCATTATTTGGAGACGGAGATTCAGAAGAGCAAGGAGATGTCAACGATTATAGCGAAAGAACTCAATTTACAAAGCAATGGGGTTGGTATCAAAGCATATATGCAGCAGCTAAAGGAGACATCACAAAGTTTGATGAAGTTACCAGACTTCCACTTACAAAAGCACTTACCTACCTTACTTTCGAAAAGCAACGAACAGAGATTGAACAACGTGAATTAAATAGACAACTAAAAAAATAGATATGAGTTATTACGGAATATTAAACATTTTAAAATCTGAATTAGAAGCAACTAATTTAGTTACTACAGTTACCGAAGGTGATATCTTTCAAGTTGATTTATCTAAGCAGACTTTGTTTCCTTTGGCTCATATTATGGTAAACAACGCAACGTTTGAAAATAATGTTATTCGTTATAATATTTCTATTATTGCTATGGATGTAGTGGATATATCAAAAGACGAAACAACGGATATTTTTATAGGCAATGACAACGAGCAAGATGTATTAAATACTCAGATAACAATGTTGAATCGTGTTTATGATAAATTAGTTCGTGGTAACTTCTTTACCAATTTAGGAATCATTGATGGTAACCCAACTTGTGAGCCATTTATAGAACGTTTTGAAAACAATTTAGCAGGTTGGACAATGACGTTTGATTATTTAATAGGCAACGAAATGACGATATGTAATGAATAATCGAGAAGAAACATTAAAACGATTTATTCAGCACGTAGTTAGTCAAGCCAAAAGAAACTTAACAACCTACGGTAAAAACGCTTCTAAGAAACTTTACAATTCAATTAAAGGCGAATCAAAGGCTTTTCCAAATTCAATAGGTATTTACTTTGATATGGAGGAGTACGGATTTTATCAAGATAAAGGTGTTTCAGGAACTAAAAAGAAATATGATACGCCATTTAAATACACGAATAAGATGCCACCACCGAGTGCTTTTGATAAATGGACTATTCGTAAAGGTATTGCACCAAGAAAATCAGGCGGTCAATTTCAAACACGAAAAGGATTAAACTTCGCTATTGCTCGTTCTATATTTGAGAAGGGAATAAAACCGAGTTTATTTTTTACAAAACCATTTGAAGCAGCATTTAAAAACTTGCCTGATGAAATGATTGAAAGCTACGGATTAGACGTAGAGACTTTATTTAATGACATTATGAATCAAACATTTAAGAAATGAGTATTTTCGCACGTTCACCCTTTATTGTAGAAATTTCAGAAACAGGACAAGAGGGTTCTAAAGTAGAATTGTTTTTATGGAATGGCACGGGAGCAGCACCTGCAAACCCTTCATATACTTTATCTAAATTAATACCTGCAGCAAACAACGTAAACACGTATTATAATATTTCACCTTACATCCGTGAATTTATATCATTTAACACAAGAGCAGAGATTTATAATACTTACCCTGCAGCAACAAATGAGCAATGGTGTAATGTAATTTATAAAAGATACAAATTAGACGGAGGTGTTTATACTTTGCTTAATACAACAACTCAAAAAGCATACGATGGTTATGGCTATTATGAAGAGGGAACTAACCCTAATTTATTTTATGATATTTTACACGAACAAGGAACGTTTAATTATTACTATGATGGAACTAACCCAAGTACAACATTAAGCAGAAGAGCAGGTTATGTTACCGTTTACGCACTAACTGGATATAAAGCTAAATATACTAATTTAAACACGGGAGCAACGTTTACTCAAAACTTAACTAACGATAGATTTACAAACGTTCCAAGAGTTTACGCAAATTATTATGCTGACGGTAATAAATTAGAAATATTAGATAATTCAAATATAACAATATGGACGGCTTATCTTGTTCCTAAACAGAATTGTAAATACGATGCCGTTTTATGTGACTTTGTAAATAAGTATGGGGCTTGGCAAAGAACGTGGTTTTATGCTACGTCAAATGATACCTATGCTTTTGAAAACTCGGAATACAATTTAATGCAATCTTCAATAACTAATTATAGCACTTTAGAAGGTCAAAGAAAAGTATTTAATACAACGGTTAAAAAAACAATCAAGGTAAACACGGATTGGGTTAAAGAAGACTACAAAGAATTGCTTAAACAACTTATGGCAAGTGAAAGGATTCTTATAAATAGCTTACCTGTAAAACTAAATACAAAATCAACTGAATTATTTAAATCCATAAATAACAAAACAATTAACTACCAATTAGAATTTGAGTTTGCATTTAATGGAATAAACAATGTAATATGAGACAAGTTCAAGTATATATTGAAGGTAATAGAATTGAATTATTTAACGATGAACAAATTCAGATTACTTCAAGCGTTCAAAATATTTCAGACATATCAAAAGTATTTACCGACTTTTCTCAATCGTTTACCGTTCCTGCTTCAACTGTAAATAACGAGATATTTCAGCACTTTTACCAATCGGATGTAGATTCTACTATTGACCATAATATAAGACGTTCTGCTATCATTGAAATTGATTTAACGACGTTTAGACGTGGTAAAATACAGATTGAAAAGGCGAATATAAAAGACGGGTTACCTGAAAACTATCAGTTAACGTTTTACGGAGAAATAAGAACATTAAAAGATGCCTTTGGAGAAGACAAATTAAATCAATTAGATTTAAGTTCTTTAGAGTTTCAATTTACTGCAGCTAATATTTACGATAGAATAACGGATTTAGCAACTGATTACGATGTTCGTTACCCTTTAATAGCAAGTAATAGGCTTTGGACGTATCAACACGCAGGAGAAGACGTAACAAACACATCACACGCAATAAGTTTCGAGGAGTTGTTTCCTGCAGTTAAAGTAAGTAAGTTATTTGAAGCAATTGAATCGCAATATGGAATAACATTTACGGGTACATTTTTAACAGACCCGAGATTTACAAACGTGTTTTTGTATGGTAAAAACTCAATCGAATATCAATACTTTACCGAAATATCGGATATTCTATTAGACCAAATTGTAGGTAGCCCAATAATTGAAGACCCTAACTTACCTAATCCAGGCGATTTAGCTTACATTGATATTTATGAAGACAAAATAAATATTATTCAAGCAGTTGGAGCAGTTGCACACGTAATAACTTTTGATGTTTTAAGCGTTTCAGTTGCAGGAACTTTCTACATAGAAGCGTATCAAGATGGTAATTACTATCAAACATTTACTGGCGATAGCAATGGAGTTATAGGGTTTATTCAAATAATAAATACAGCAGGATTAGACACTACATTAACATTTAAGTTAAAGGCAACGGATAATATGACCGTTGAGTTATTAATAACGTATCAAATACAAGGTGTAAATGGTTTAACTAATTACGCTCAAGTAAGCACCGTGCCAACGGTATTAACAGGAAACGTAAGTTTAAATAATACTTTGCCTGATATTAAAGTTTCAGATTTCTTTAGTGGTGTTTTAAAAGAGTTTAATGCAACTTGCGTAGGCGTAGATAAAGACGTATTCGAAATATTACCTTTAGACGATTGGTATCAAGAAGGGGCGATAGTAGATATAACCGAATATACGGACATTGATTCAATAGATGTAGAGCGTATTAAGTTATATAAGAAAATAGCTTTTAAATATCAGCAATCTGAAAGTTTTGTTAATAGGCAGTTCTTTAAATTAGCTAATACAGAATACGGAAACACGGAATATCAATTTGCTTATGATGGTAGCGAATACGTAATAGAAGTTCCTTTTGAAAACTTACTATTTACAAGAGCAGAAAAAACAAACACGCCGTCACAATATGCAATCTTTGGGTATTGCTTAAACGAAAACTATCAAGCATATACGCCAAAACCAATTCTACTTTATTTGTATGGTTCAAGTGGTACGTTATCGCATAACATTAAATTCTTTAATGGAGCAAGTCACGACAATATTTCAAGTTATGCTTTATTCGGTCAAGATTTAACTTACCAAAACACGAAATATAGTTTAAACTTTGGAGCAGAAAATTCAATTATTCACTTAGAGACTATTCAAAATGGTTTATATGCTGAGTATTATTTTCCGTATTTAATGAACCTTTATAACCTAAAGAATAGATTAACATACGTAAAGACGAACCTTCCCATTTCGCTTTTAACAAACCTAAGATTAAACGATAGAGTAATAATAAGGGATAAGCGTTATATTATTAACGAAATGAAATCTAACTTAACAACAGGCGAAGTAAACTTTAGCTTGTATTTAGATTTTAGACCAATGGATGGTGGTAAACCTATAACTATTACAAGTGATGCTCAATGTATAGATGTTAAAATACCTTTTATAAATGGTGCAATAAGTGCTACAATTACTACTTCATATTCAGGAGTTACAATAACACCGAGTACAATTACAAGTAGTCAAGCGGTTGAGGTGTGTGTACCTGCAAATGCAAATACAACATCATTCTTATTAGCTGAAAACTCAGACTTTTTAATTACCGAAGAATTCCAAAACTTAATAACGGAAAATTCAACGACTCAAGTTATTACATTGGTAATTACATACACATTTGCAAACGGAACGCAAGTCTATCAACAAATAATATTACAACAATGATAAAGCAAATAATAGATATGTTAAAACTTGCTGACCACGTAGGATTTAGCGAGAATATAGAAATAGCCAAAGGAAAACACGAATTAAAAGACTCGGTTAGGGACATTTGGAAACAATCATTTAGAGAATTAAAAGTAAAACGCAATGGCAGAAAAAAGGGTAATTGAATTAGAAATTCAAGATAATAGCAAAACACTTAAACAACAATATAAAGAAGCCGTTGTTGAATTACAACGTGTTGCACAAGCATATGGTGAAACGTCTCAACAGGCAGCAGAAGCAGCTAAAAGAGCAGCGAGTTTAAAAGACCAAATAGAAGATACAAACGATGCTATCGCAGCATTTAAAGGCGAAGGTGCATTTAATGCAGTTGGTAAAGCCGTTAGTTCTGTAGCAAGTGGTTTTAGTGCTGTTGAGGGTGCAATGGGTTTAGTAGGAGTAGAATCCGAAAAACTACAAGAAACTATGTTACGTGTTCAAAGTGCAATGGCTTTAGCACAAGGTTTAGAAAATTTAGAAGATGCAGGACGTGCTTTTAAACAATTAGGAACGGTAGCCGTAAATGCATTAAAAGGAATTAGGGGTGCTTTAGCAGCTACGGGAATAGGTCTTTTTGTTGTTGCTTTAGGAACTGTTGTCGCTTATTGGGATGATATCAAGGCTGCGGTAAGTGGGGTAACTGCCGAACAAGAAAAACTAAACAAAATATCTAAAGCTAATTTCGAAACATCAAAAGCTGAATTAGAAACATTAGATGCTCAAGATAACATTCTAAAGTTACAAGGGAAAAGCGAACGTGAAATTCTAAATCTAAAAATAGCCAAAGTAAACACGGCAATTGAATTAGGAAAAGTTGAATTAAAGAATGTTATTCTAACGAGTAAAGCCGAAGAAGAAGCAGCAATTAAAAATTATAATCTAACTAAGCAAATAGTCGATTTTATTTTAGACACGGCTTTATTCTTACCTAAGTTAATGTTGATGCCTATTGATATGGCTATTGCAGGTGCTAATAAAGTTTCTGAAGCGTTAGGTTTTGGAAAAGTCATTGCATTCGATATGGGTAAAACTATGCAAGATATGCAAGATAAGTTTAGCGGTTTTATTGCAGGTTCTATATTCAATGTTCCAGAGGTACAAGCTGAAGGTGAAAAAACACGAAAGGAACTTGAAAAACAACTAAAAGATTTAGAAAACCAAAAGGCAGGTTTCCAATTACAAGTAAAAGCAATAGATAAACAAGCTGTTGAAGACTCTAAAAAGAACCAAGAAGACGCATTAAGCGAAGAGGAACGTAAACAAAAAGAACATCAAGAGAAATATTTAAACGAAGATAGATTAAGAACCAAATCAGTTTTGGATGCTTCTAACCAAAGAATGTTACAAGAGCAAAGTGAAACTGAATTCCAAAGACAACAAAATGAATTAAAGGCAAAGTCTTATGAAGAATATTTAGCAAAAATTGCTGCTAAAGATGCGGAAGACGCTGCAAGAAAAAAGAAGAATAGAGATTTTGCTATTGAAATGGCACAATCAGGGCTTTCAACTATTCAAACGCTTACTGAAATATTTGGTAAAAAATCGGAAAAGGCAGCACGAAATGCATTTAGAATAAATAAAGCTGCTCAAATAGCAAGTGCCACAATGTCAACGTATCAAAGTGCTCAACAGGCTTATGCGTCTCAATTCGTTCCTTTTCCAGACCCATCTTCACCTATTAGGGGTGCTGTTGCTGCAGGTGCTGCGGTATTTGCAGGATTAGCAAACATAGCTAAAATTGCTTCTCAAAAATTCGAAGGCGGTGGTTCTACGGGAGGTGGTGGTGGTGCTCCAAGTGGTGGTGGTGGTGGTGCTCCACAAATGGCCGCTCCAAACTTTAGTATTATAGGTAGTTCGGGAATTAATCAATTAGCACAATTACAACAAACACCAACACAAGCTTATGTAGTAAGTGGTGAAGTTACAACTGCACAAGCCTTAGATAGAAATAGGTTACAAAACGCAACATTATAACGTTTAAAAATTATGGATAAGAAAATAATTGAGTTAATTATTGACGAGAACGATTTACAAACAGGAATCCACGCAGTTTCAGTAGTTCATTCACCTGCAATCGAAGAAAACTTTATTGCCCTTTCAAAACACGAAATAGAACTAAAAGAAGTTGACGCAGAAAAGAAAATTTTAATGGGTGCAGCTTTAGTTCCTAACAAACAAATTTTAAGAGCAGACAAAGACGGGAAAGGGTATTACATCTATTTTAGCGAGGACACTATTAAAAAGGCTTCTGAATTGTTCTTAATGCGTTCAAATCAAAACAACGCTACGTTAGAACACAAAGAAAAATTAAACGGAATGAGTGTTGTTGAAAGTTGGGTAATTGACAATCCTGAAATGGATAAATCTAAAGAATACGGATTTAACTTACCCAAGGGAACTTGGATGATAGCTATGAAAGTAAACAACGAGGATATTTGGAAGGACGTAAAAGCGGGTAAAGTTAAAGGCTTTTCAATAGAGGGTTACTTCGCTGATAAATACGAAATGAGCCAAGAGAAAAACGAAAAACAAGAAATAATTAATAAACTAAAAGAATTACTAAAATGAACAAGTTAAACGACATCTTTAATAAGATTGCTAAAATGGAGCAAAACGCTCAAGAAGTAAAGTTAGGAAAAGTTCAAGTTGAATTAGGTGTATTACAAGACATTGAAAAAGAATTAATAGCAGCAAATGCAGGGGCAATAAAGGCAATTGATTTAGCAAACGCAGCTAAAAAACCTGCTGAAACTTCATTAAAAGCAAATAAGGAATTACTTATTAAATTTCAAGACTTTGTCAAGCAAATTAAAGCGTTAGGAATAGAAGCACCACAAACAGAAGTTGAAAACGGAATAGTTCGAATAAAAGAAAATATAAAGGCTATTGAAAATCTTATAGGAAATTTAGCTAAAATTTAAAATAAACTAAAATGTCAGAAAAAATACCAAGCCCAAAAGGTGGCAAAAGAGGTTGTCTATGTAAAGACGGAACTTACTCAAAGAAATGTTGTGACGGAAGTTTAGAAGCACAAGGAATAGGTAAAACAGCAGGTACAGGAACTAATGTTGTAAATCAAAGTGAAAACAACGGTGTTAGAACTATCGTTCGGCAAAACGGATAAAAAGGTAACAAGGTAAAATTTAAACGTTTAATAAATATGAACACGAGAAAAACAGTTTACAATAAGTTATTTACTGAAAAGACTGAGTTAGCAAAACACGAAGTTGAGTTAGGTTCAATAGATAACTTAAATAAAGTTTTAGAAGAAATTAAAGGGGCAGGGAGAAATGTTGCGGCAACGGGTCGTAAATCAGTTAGTGCATTAGTAAATACAACTTTACCAATAATTGACACAACAAGAAAAAAAATCGAACAAGCTCGTAAAGATTACGATTTAATATCAAAACAAGCTAAAGATTTAGGTGTTGAAATTCCTGCAAATGTTACGGCAAATTTAAAAGAAGCTATTGCAGAGGATAGCGACTTGTTTGAACTAAGAAAAGCAATTGAAAAATTCGAATTAAGTTATTTGGATTTAACTGATAATTTTTAATAAATAAGCAAAATGAATACAAATCAAATCTTAAACAAAGTTCGTGTTTTACTTGGAATGGAAGTAAAGTTAGAGCAAATGAAGTTAGCGGATGGTGTAACAGTTATAGAAGCTGAATCATTCGAACCTGAAATGGAAGTTTTCGTAGTTACGGAAGATGAGCAAAAGATACCAGTTCCAGTTGGTGAATACGAAATGGAAGACGGACGTATTTTAGTTATTGAGGTTGAAGGTATCGTTAAAGAAGTGAAAGAGAAAATGGAAGAGGAAGTAGAAGTTGAAGCACCTGAGACTGAAACGGAAGTTGAAGTAGAAGCGAAAGAGGCTACAAACCCAACTCCAAAGAAAACTATCGAAAGCGTAGTTAAGGAATCTTTCTTTTCAGAAATCGAAGAACTTAAAAAAGAAAACGAAACTTTGAAAGCTGAACTTTCTGCATTGAAAAACCCAACTATTGAAAACACGGAAGTAGAATTAAGCGAAGAGCCTAAGCCTATTTCTTTCAATCCTGAAAATGTAAACCCTGTTGAAATTACTAAAATAGCTTCAAAAAGAGGACGTACAATTATGGATTCAGTAATGAGTAAAATAAACAAATAATAATTTAAAAACAAAAAAAAATGAGTACAACTTTAGTTTCTATCTCGAATGATCCACTACGCCAATTAGAGGTAGTAGAAAACATTACGGGAGCAATTACTTTGGACGCTGAGGATTCAGGCAAAGTATTTATCTTAAAAGCTGCTACAGGAGCGCAAATTACACTTCCTGCTGTTGCTTCATCTGCTGGACATAACTACCGATTTATCGTAGGTCAATTGTTCGCTACAACTGCTTGGACAATTAAAGCAGCTTCAAACGTTATTCAAGGTGGTGTTAATGTTAATAGCGTTAATGTACCTGGAGCGGACGAAAACACAATTACATTCGCACACGCTGCTGACACTGTAGGTGATTTCGTAGAATTAAAATGTGATGGTACAAATTGGTATGTTTCAGGACTTGGAACTGCTTCGGGTGCAATTACTTTAACTGTAGTTTAATATTTAAAAAATTTATAAAATGAGTACAACAAGTTCAATTACTACTACTTACGCTGGTGAATTCGCAGGTAAGTACATTGCGGCTGCTTTATTAAGCGCACCAACTTTAGAAAAAGGCGGAATTACAATTTTGCCTAACGTTAAGTACAAACAAGTTATCAAACGAGTAGCTACTGACGATATTATTAAAAACGCTACTTGCGATTTTGACCCAACTTCAACAGTTACTTTGACTGAAAGAGTATTGCAGCCTGAATCATTCCAAGTTAACTTACAACTTTGTAAGCAAGACTTTAGAGCAGATTGGGATGCTATCCAAATGGGTTACTCTGCATTTGATGTTTTGCCTAAGTCTTTTGCTGATTTCTTAATCGCACACGCTGCTGAGAAAGTTGCTGCAGGAATGGAAACTTCAATTTGGAGGGGTGTTAATGCAACTGCAGGACAATTTGCAGGAATTATGACTCAATTAACTACTGACGCTGCTTTACCTGCTGCTCAGGAAATCCCTGCTGTTGGTGGTGGTGTTACTGCTTCAAACGTTATCGCTGAATTAGGTCTTATCGTTGACGCTTTACCGTCTGCTCTTTACGGAAAAGAAGATTTAGTTCTTTATGTTTCTAACAACATTTACAGAGCTTACGTTCGTGCATTGGGTGGTTTTGCTGCTTCAGGTGTTGGTGCTAACGGTTACGATAACAAAGGAACAAACCAAGTATTGGGTGACCTTTACTTTGACGGTGTTAAGATTTTCTTAGCTAACGGACTTGCTGCTAACACTGCGCTTCTTTCTCAAACTTCTAACTTGTTCTTTGCAACTGGTTTGATGAATGATATGAACGAAGTTAAGGTTATCGATATGGGTGACATTGATGGAAGCCAAAACGTAAGAGTAGTTATGCGATTTACTGCTGACGCTAAATATGGTTTTGCTTCTGACTTAGTTACTTACGGTATCACAAACTCTGCTAACTAATCAAACTAACAACTAATACGAGGGTGGTGAAATAAACACCACCCTTTTTTGTTAAACATTAAAAAATAAAAAGATATGAGCTGCGATATAGCACACGGAAGATTAGAAGCTTGTAAAGACGGCGTAAGCGGTTTAGATGCTATCTATATTATTAACTACGGGGATTTTAACCCAGACCCTTCAACATTGGGCGGCGACGTTACCTACTCGGTAGCTGCTGGATATGAAGATACTATTTCAGATATTGCGAATGTTTCAAGCATTTACAAATTTGAATTGAAAGGTGCTAACTCTTTTGAGCAAACTATTCAGTCTTCAAGAGACAATGGAACTACTTTCTTTGAGCAAGTTTTAACAGTACAATTGAAAAAACAAGACGTACAAACGCACAAAACAATTAAATTGTTAGCTTACGGACGCCCACACATTATTGTAAGAACACGTGATAATAATTTCTTTATTGCAGGACTTCAAAGAGGATGTGATGTAACTGCAGGAACTGTTTCTTCGGGAACTGCAATGGGTGATTTTAATGGTTATTCTTTAACGTTTACAGGAATGGAAAACTTACCTGCTAACTTCTTGAATACTTCATCTGAAAGCGATTTAGCTGCAACTATTTTGAACGGAGCTACAATTGTAGATTCATAGACACTTTCTGTTTCTCCATAGATTAAGACCCTGCCAATTATGGTGGGGTTTTTCTATTTTAGAAACAAGAACACGAATTGAACGTTTATAATATATGAACATATTAACAACAACGACAGACCCGCAGAACTTGAATATAGTTCCACGTTCGGTAACGTTTGATGAGTTGATATTTACGGACGATAGTACAAATACACCCGAGATAATTACAATTAACTCAGTAACGAGTAAAGGGTATTACCAACAGATAGAAATCGAATGCGCTTTAACAGAAAACCATTACTACAACGTAGAATTATTTAACAACGGAGATTTAGTGTTTAGAGGTAAGGTATTTTGTACTGACCAACCCGTAGTTAGTTTTTCGGTTAATAATGGTGATTACACAAGCCACACAAGTGGAAACGAATTTATAGTTTATGAATAACTTACATATATTAAACTTAGCGAAATACGAAGCGCCACAAGTCGTAGAAGCCAAAAGAGAAGATTGGGTTACTTATGGTGATTCCAATTCATATTTTGATTTTCTTATAGATAGATATAAAAATTCTACTACGAATAACGCGATTATAAACAATATAAGCCGTTTAATTTATGGACGTGGACTATTTGCCTTAGACGCTAATAAAAAGCCAAATGAGTACGCTCAAATGATGGCTCTATTTAATCAAGATTGTTTGCGTAAGTTAACATTTGAATTAAAAGCATTAGGTCAATGTGCTATTCAAGTTCATTACTCTAAAGACCATAAAAAGATTCTTAAAGCATATCATATTCCTGTACAACTTTTAGCACCTGAAAAGTGTAATAAAGAGGGCGAAATAGAAGCGTATTACTATTCAGATAATTGGGAAGACGTTAAAAAGTTTGCGCCTAAACGAATAAGTGCTTTTGGATATTCAAACAACGAAATAGAAATACTTTATGTTAAGCCGTATAGCTTAGGAATGAAATATTTTAGTTATGTTGACTATCAAGGGGCTTTAAGTTATGCTTTATTAGAAGAGGAAGTTTCAAACTACTTAATCAACGAAGTTCAAAATTCGTTTTCAGGAACTAAAATCGTAAACTTTAACAATGGAGTTCCAACACCCGAGCAACAGAACGAAATTTCAAGTCAAGTTTTAGGTAAGTTAACAGGTTCTCAAGGTCGAAAAGTGATTGTAAGTTTCAATGATAATACAGAAACACGAACAACGGTTGAAGATATACCATTGAATGATGCTCCAGACCATTACACTTATTTAAGCGAAGAGTGTTTACGTAAAATTATGTTAGGTCACAATGTAACGTCTCCGCTTTTATTTGGTATTGCTTCGAGTAACGGATTTAGTTCGAATGCAGATGAGTTAAAAAACTCAAGCATATTATTTGACAATATGGTTATTAAACCATTTCAAGATACAATTATAGAAGCATTAGATAAGATTTTAGCTTATAACGGAATATCTTTGAAGTTGGCGTTTAGAACTTTGCAACCTTTAGAGTTTACAGACTTAGAAAATACGCAAACCGAAGAGCAAGTTGCAGAAGAAACGGGAACGATGTTAAGCAAAGACTCTGTAATAGCACAAGCGTTAATTGACTTAGGAGAAGACGAACCCGAAAACTCAATTCTAATAGATGAATTTGCAGTTGACTATGATTCAGATGACTCAGAGAACGAAACGCTTTCTAAAGAGCTAAAACCGTCCTTATTAAGCAAATTAGTTAACTTAGTTTCAACGGGTGACGCAAGACCAAACATAAGAAGTAAGCAAGATGAGGTTATAGATGGTATTAAATTTATTACTCGTTATGTTTACGCAGGTGAAACGACTGAAAAAAGCCGTGAATTTTGTAAAAGAATGATAGCTGCTAAAAAGATTTACCGAAAAGAAGATATAATTAATATGAGCGGTCAAATTGTAAATGCAGGTTGGGGTCCAGAAGGAACTGATACTTATTCAATTTGGTTTTATAAAGGTGGTGGTTCTTGTCATCATAGATGGAATAAACGAGTGTACGCAACTTTTAGTGGTAAAGCTATTGACGTAAACAGCAAAGAATTAAAACAAGTAGCAGTTCGTAAAGCTGAAAAATTAGGGTATGTAGTTAAAAACGATTCTAAGGTTAGTACGCTTCCAAAAGATATGCCTTACAATGGCTTTTTACCAACTAATAAACGCTTTCAATAATGGCAGAAGCATTACTTATAACACGTAACGATTTAGTTCGTCTAACGGCTTTAAATGGCAACGTAGACACGGATAAATTTATTCAGTTTATCAAAATCGCTCAAGATATTCATATTGAACATTATTTAGGGACTCAGCTAATTGAAAAGATTAAGACTTTAATTTTAAATGGTGATATTAATGAAGTTGCTTTTGAAGACTACAAAGACTTATTAGAAGTTTACGTTAAACCAATGGTTATTTATTGGGCTATGGTTGAGTATTTGCCAAATGCAGCTTACACCATAGCTAACAAAGGAGTTTACAAGCATAGTTCTGAGAATGCAGAAAACGTTGAAAAGACGGAAGTAGATTTTCTTATTAATAAATATTCTAATATTGCAAAAGAATACACCGAGAGATTTATAGAACATATTATTTATAATCAAGATAAGTTTCCTGAATACAATTTAAACTCAAACGGAGATACTTATCCGAATGATATTAGTAACTACGGAGGTTGGATTTTATGAAGACATACAAACCAAAAAAGGAAAATATTAATAAATTACTCGTTTATTTAAAAAAGATAGATGGCAAATGTAAAGATAAGCCAGTTAACGGCGAAAGGAAGTAAAATTGCTTCTACTGATAGAGTGCCTATTGCTCAAGATACGGGCGGTGGTACTTTTGCGAGTAAGTACGTTACCGGAGCAGAAATAAATGAAGTCTTATTAGATACATCGCCACAACTTGGTGGTGATTTAGATGTTAACACAAGAAAAATTACAAGTGCTTCAAACGGCAATATTAAAATAGAACCTAACGGAACGGGAGCTGTTTTAATAGGTGGTAATGATACGCAGCCTTCAGAGTTAAGATTTATGGAATTACTTTCTAACGGAAGTAGTTATGTAGGTTTTAAAGCCCCTGCTGACATAACAACATCAAGAATATACACACTACCTACGGAAGACGGAACAAACGGACAAGTTTTACAAACAAATGGAAGTGGAACTTTATCTTGGTTTGGAGCAAAAAAATACGTTGCTTTATTAAGTCAAACGGGAACTTCTGCACCTACTGCAACTGTTTTAGATAATACTTTAGGAGGTACTTTGGTTTGGAGTTATGATGGCGTAGGTTCTTATATTGGAACATTGACGGGTGCATTTACATTAGATAAAACATCAGTAATGATTTCAGGTGTTTATAAAGGTTCTGCATCGGGTTTAAGAAAAACGAATAATACGGTACAAATAACAACAACTGCAACTTCTACAAATACAGAGGCAAATGCTTTACTTGATAGTACAACAATAGAAATTAAAGTTTATCCTTAATTATAGAATATGGCAAATAGCAATGGATGGGGCGATGGCTCAGTAAATAATAACATAGGATGGGGACAAGGTTCTAATAATACTGTTGGTTGGGGTAAAAGCCATTTAGATTCTTGGGCTGGTGCTACTGATATTGACGGAGGTAATTTACCTTCTAATTCGGTTGCTCCTGCAATTACGGGAACTGCTCAAGAAGGACAAACACTAACTTGTTCAACAGGAACTTGGAGTGGTTCCCCTACTTACACATATCAATGGAAACGCAACGGAAGTAATATCGGAAGTGCTACAAATTCAACATATACACTTGTAACTGCAGACGTAGGACAATCAATTAAATGTACTGTAACGGCAACTAACTTTGTAGGAAGTGCAACTGCTGATTCAAACACGGTTACTCCGACAAGTTCAACAGATGCAGATGCTCAAGCATTTATAACAGCTGCTTCAATAACAGACCCTACTCAACAAAGTGCTATTAATCAATTAGTAGTTGACTTGAAAGGGTATAACATTTGGACTAAAATGAAGGCTTTGTATCCGTTTGTAGGAGGTACGGCTGCACAGCATAAATGGAACTTGAAAGACCCTCGCGACTTAGATGCTGCATTTAGATTAGTGTTTAGTGGTGGATGGACTCATTCAAGTAGTGGTGCGACACCTAATGGAACGAATGCTTATGCTGATACATTCTTAATTCCAAATACAAATTTAGGTTTAAATACATCAGGAATAGGTGTATATTCAAGAACTAACAATTTAACAAATTCTGGTGATGTTGGTGTATATGATAGCGGATTTAATAATGGTTTATACTTATTAACAAATACAGCTGACACAAAAGATTATTCAAGAAATAATTCAAATTCTGGAATAGTAGGAACGTCTTATGGTTCATCAGGATTGTTATTAAATTATAGAGTAAGTTCAACTCAATTTAGAATAAGAATAAATACAAATGATAATGTATATGCAATAAATTCAAGTGCATTAAGCACGAATAAAATATATCTTGGAGCTATAAATGGTAATGGCATTGCTCAATATTATTCAAATAGACAACTTGCTTTTGGTATTATAGCAGATGGTTTAACTACAACTGATGCTTCTAATTTAATAACAGCGGTACAAGCATTCCAAACAGCATTAAATAGAAACGTATGAAACTAAATGAACTAACAAAAGAACAAAGACTAACTTATGTAGGCTTGCTTACTGAGTTACAAAAAGACGAATTAATCGGTCAATGGTATGCACCAGACTCTTATTTCAATCCAATTTCAGATATATCGGAAAACTGGGTAATATCAATAGAAGAAATGGAGCAATGCGTAAACCCTGATTTTCTTTGGGTTAAAGATTTACCATTGATTGAATATAAACCAAAACCAACACCACCACCTTTTGAATAATAATACAATGATAGACTTAAACCAAATTTTCACGGTAATAAAGAAACAAGGAGCAACGGGTGTTTTAGCTATTTGGCTATATTATACACATTCTGATGTGCAGGATTTAAAACAACGTCTTTATGACTGCTACGGAAGAGCAAGTAGTACGGCAACAAAACAATTTAAAGACACTTCTACATTTGCTATTGTGCCAAAAGACGAACTAATAGAAGTTGAAGAATGACTTACGACTGGCTAAAAGACGAGAAAGCACCACGCATATTAGTTCAAGCCGTTAAACAACTTGGAGTTAAAGAGATTGTAGGTAAAGAACACAATCCAACTATTATAGGATGGGCAAGACAATTAAAGTTAGCAAGTGTATATAACGCTGATGAGATTCCTTGGTGTGGTCTTTTTATAGCTTATTGTTGTTATGCAGCGGGTATTGAAATAGTTTCTAAACCACTATGGGCATTATCTTGGGCAAATTGGGGAACACCAGTTACTGAGCCTATGTTAGGTGATGTATTGACATTTAAAAGAGATGGAGGAGGACACGTTGGAATCTATGTAGGCGAAGATGAAACACATTATCACGTATTAGGAGGAAATCAAGGAAACGCAGTTAGTGTATCAAGAATTGCAAAAACACGATTATATAAAGCACGAAGAACGGCTTGGAAGATAGCACAACCTGCAAATGTTCGTAAAGTGCATTTAGAAGCTAAAGGAGTAATAACAACAAACGAAAAATAATATGGCAAAGAAGAATTTAAACGTAAAAGTTGACACGGATAATATAGATGTTAATATTGAACGTAAAGACGGAGATTTAAAAGTTAACTATGACTCTAAAAAACTTGATGTTCAAGTTAATAAAACCGCTGACAACGTTGAGGTGAAAGTTGACGCACAAGGCGGTTTATTAAAATTTGTAGGCAATGTTCTTAAAAAAGTTTTGTTACGTAGATTAAAATAGTATATTTGCAATGCTTTTTTCATAATTAATGGATTAATTGTTAACGGGAAACCCTTACTTCGGTAGGGGTTTTTTAGTTTTAGAAAAAATATTTTAAAATAAATGTAACCTATAT
>Ga0315906_10003181_pt1 | contig 21997 bp, 20 predicted proteins | sample LakEriMetagenome_4_FD_203526 | JGI IMG/M metagenome (GOLD analysis project Ga0315906, IMG submission 203526) | Freshwater fungal communities from buoy surface, Lake Erie, Ohio, United States - Buoy 2 MA122 | ecosystem: Environmental > Aquatic > Freshwater > Lake > Lake biofilm | place: USA...
CAATCATGAACCGCTCTTATGAAGGCTTCCGCATCCTCCTGGTGCACGCACATCCTGATGATGAAACCATCAATAACGGGGCGACAATGGCTTTATATGCAGATGCAGGAGCTCATGTCACGCTCGTCACCTGTACTCGTGGCGAAGAAGGCGAAGTATTAGTTCCATCGCTCTCGTATTTATCTAGTAGTGAGCAAGATCAGCTTGGAACACATCGTGAAACTGAATTAGCTGATGCCATGAAGGCACTTGGCGTTTCTGATCATCGATTCTTAGGTCATCCAACCACTAAATTTCGAGATAGCGGAATGATGGGAACAGAACCAAATAATCGCCCAGATGTTTTTTGGCAAGCTGACCTTGATTCAACGGCAAAAATTTTAGTTGAAGTAATCGAAGAGATTAAGCCACATATCTTAATTACTTACGATGAAATTGGTGGCTATGGTCACCCGGATCATATAAAGGCTCATCTTGTTGCAATGCGGGCCGCAGAGTTGTCTACCTGGCAGATACAAAAGATTTATTGGAACACAATGCCTAAATCTGTTTTAGCTGAAGGCATTGCAAAAATGAAAGAGATTGGTTCAGATTTCTTTGGCGCAGAAAGTGTTGATGATCTTCCATTTGCTAAAGATGACGAGTTTGTAACTACCTTGATTGATGGCAGTAAGTATGTGGATGCCAAGATGGCTGCCATGAAGGCACACGAAACTCAGATTTCACTTGACGGTCCTTTCTTTGCTCTATCTAACAATTTAGGGCTACAAATTTGGGGCGACGAGTACTACACACTTGTTAAGGGAACAAAGAGTGGACCATTTGATGCACATGGACGCGAGACAGATCTAACGTCTGGAATCACTCTGTAATGAAGGTCATTTACTCACTTGTTTTTGGCGCAGCACTTGGAGCAAGTTCAATCTTTGTTTACAGCCTTTATCCACCTGTGGGATTGATTTTTTCACTTCTTGCAACAGGCGTGGGAATTTGGGCAACCGGTAGATTGTGGGGGAAACGTTCCTACAAATTCATTGCATCAATTACATGGACTTTGGTAGTACTTCGCGCAGGTTTTCCAGGTCTTAATGAAGAGTATTTGATTCAAGGCGATACTACCGGGGAATCTTTAATCAACTTTGGTTTTATTGCAATTGTGATCGCAATCATTAGCCCTCTCTAACTCCAGGCTTGCCCCCCGGGCGTATCTTTGATTTCCAATCCTAGATTTTCTAATTCACCTCGTAGTTGATCGCTATCGCTCCATCGTTTTTCTGTTCGAGCCAGTGCACGTGCATCAAGCAGTTTCTGCATCTGGGCAGTTAAAACCTTTTGAACAATCGGGCGTTCTAAATCTAAGCCAAGAACTTGGTCGGCAAATCGAAAGATTGAACCCTTGTTCGGCAATGTGCTTTTCTCGATTTCACGCAATCGTATAATCGCACCAGAGGTATCAAGATCTGTGTTGAATGCGGCTTCGATTTCAGGATCGACTGTGATTTCTGTGCCAGTTTCCCATTGCGCTATCTTCATTCGCCATCGCTTCAAAGTTTCATCGGCCGCTTCAATGGAATTCCAGGTCAGGTCCATTTGCGATCGATACTTGTTTTCCAAAAAGCAAAGCCGAATTGATAATGGATCAAAGCCTCTATCAATGACATCTTGCAACAACACGACATTGCCAGAACTTTTCGACATCTTTTTCCCTTCGAAAAGCAGGTGCTCGCCATGAACCCAAAGACTTACCGCTTCCTCATTAATCAAAGCATTTGATTGTGCTCGTTCATTTTCATGATGCGGGAAACGCAAATCTATTCCGCCCACGTGAATATCAACGTGACCATTCAAAAGTTTGAGTGACATAGCCGAACATTCGATGTGCCAACCAGGAAAGCCCTTACCCCACGGTGAATCCCACACCATTTCAGTGCGATCACCAGCTGCTTTCCATAGCGCCCAATCGGCGTGGAATCTCTTTGCGCCATCTTCAGTGTATTCATATCTGTGACCAGGCTTGAGCGAATCAAGTTTGTTGCCACTTATTGCACCGTAAGTCGTGAATTTTTCAGCACTGAAATAAACCGAAGAATCTGAACCAACGTAGGCAAACCCTGAAGCTACTAATCTTCCAATGAGTTCTAGCATCATGTCGATACTTTCGCTGGCTCGCGGATAAGCCGCCGCGGGCTGAATATTGAGAGCTGCTAAATCTGTATGGAATCTGGCTTCGTATTTTCGGGCAATTTCAAAAGGATCAATTTTTTCTAACTTCGCCTGACTTAACATCTTGTCATCATTTACAAAATCTTCTGACATGTGCCCGACATCTGTGATGTTTTGAATCAAATATGGCGTAGCCCCGTTAAGCCGTACGACTCGAGCAATCAAATCTGACAACAAAAAGGTCCGAAGATTTCCAACATGAGCATCGCGATAGACAGTTGGGCCGCAGCAATACATGCGAATTCGTTCTTGCGTTACTTCAACATCTTTCAATTGACGGGATTGAGTGTCATACAACTTCATACCTTCTCAATCACCTGCTTCCAGACAAAAATCTCACTATGAGAGAATTCAATTATCTCGCCATTCTTTTTGCGCAACGAATACGGGGTAACGAGATGGCCTAATATGTCACGGAAGCCCCCTTCAGGCTCATGAAGCCTGATACTTACCCGAACGCCGATCAGTTCAGAGAATTGAGTTTCGAGCTCTGTTGGCATGAGACAACGATAAGCCCAGGGTTAAATATCGACCACCGTTAAATATCGACCACCGTTAAATATCGACTAGCCGTAAATATCGCGTAGTGGCGTAAGTTGGCGTTAGAATTCCTCACCAGACACCTTGTCCCACACTTTGGAGGCCGCACGTGACCTATGTGATTGCAGACCCATGCGTCGATGTAAAAGATAAATCCTGCATCGAAGAATGTCCGGTTGATTGCATTTACGAAGGCGATCGCATGCTTTATATCCAGCCAGATGAGTGCGTGGATTGCGGGGCATGTGAGCCTGTTTGTCCAGTAGAGGCGATCTATTACGAAGATGATGTTCCTGGGGTATGGAAAGAGTTTGGCAAGGTCAACACAGAGTTCTTCATCGAAATCGGTTCACCAGGTGGTGCGAGCAAGGTTGGTCCAACTGGCACCGATCACGCATCAATCGCAGCCCGCCCACCAAAGAGCGAGTAACCATTGCGTGCCCAGCTCCCAGATTTTCCATGGGATGCGTTAGCGCCATATGGTGAGAAAGCTCGAGCCCACCCACAAGGGATTATTGATCTTTCTCAAGGGACTCCGGTAGATCCCACACCTGAATTTATTCAACAAGCTTTTCGTGATGCTTCAAACTCTCCCAGTTATCCAGTTACCGCTGGAACTGCTGAACTTCGCGCTGCGATTAAGAAGTGGGCAACTGATCGTTTAGGTGCAACAGGAGATTTCGATGTGTTGCCAATCATTGGGTCTAAAGAGTTAGTTGCCTGGCTTCCAACTTATCTTGAATCAAAAAAAGTCTTAATTCCTGAAATTGCGTATCCGACGTATCACGTAGGAGCCGTACTTGCTGGTGCAGATTCGGTTCCGGTTGTGATTGATGCAAATACCTGGCCACAAGCAGATTTAGCATGGTTGAACTCTCCATCAAATCCAACTGGACGAGTACACAGCGTTGAAGAGGTTAAAACCTGCATCCAATGGTCACGTACCAACAAATCAGTTTTGATTTCCGATGAGTGTTATCTCGAATTTGATCAAACAGCCCACTCTGTTTCAGTCTTATCTCAAACGGGTGGTGACAACACCAATATTCTTGCGGTGCATTCATTATCAAAGCGATCATCGATGGCAGGTTATCGCGCAGCATTTTTGGTGGGAGACAGTGCACTAATTGCTCGAATTCGAGAGATTAGAAAACATGGCGGAATGATGGTTCCGCTGCCGGTTCAAAAAGCAATGACAGTTGCACTTGCAGATGATGTGCATGTCGCCGAACAACGCGCTCGTTACAACGCTCGCAAAGATGCGCTGCGTCCTGCTCTGATTAGCGCCGGATTTACTGTCGAGTTCAGTGATTCAGGTTTGTACTTGTGGTGCACCCGCAACGAAGATGCATGGGCAAGTGTTGCTTGGCTGGCAGAGCGTGGAATATTGGCAACTCCCGGTAGTTTTTATGGCGAGCAAGGAAAAAATCATATTCGTATCGCAATGACAGCATCAGATGCCCACATATCAGATGCTGTTCAACGTTTGAAGGCGTAAAAGTGGCTGTTGCAATTCTGCTTGTAGGTGGCTTTGGAACTCGCTTAATGCCATTAACTCGAAATACTCCAAAGCCCATGCTTACAGTTGCTGGCATTCCAGTGACTGAACATCAATTGATGATGGCTAAAGCTGCTGGCATAACAGAGATTGTCTTAGCAACCTCTTATCTTTCAGATGTTTTCACACCGTATTTTGGCGATGGATCCAAATGGGGGATGAGCATTAAATATGCTGTCGAAAAGGAGCCTCTAGGAACCGGTGGCGCGATTGCTAATGCCGCACAGTTACTTGATACAAAAGAATCTATAGTCGTTTTAAATGGTGACGTACTTAGTTCTCATGACTTAGCAGAACAAATCCGCCAACATGAAGCTAATGATGCGGATGTAACTTTGCATTTAACCCAAGTAGAAGATGCTCGAGCATTTGGATGCGTTCCAACTGATGCTGAAGGACGTGTCACCGCATTTCTCGAGAAAATGGATAATCCAATCACCAATCAAATCAATGCAGGTTGCTATGTTTTCAATCCAAGAGTTGTTGCCTCTATCCCGTTAGAAACTGTAGTTTCTGTTGAACGTGAAACATTTCCGCAGTTAGTAAGTAATGGCGCAAAGATTTATGGATATATAGAAAATGCATATTGGTTGGATATCGGAACACCCAAAGCATTGTTGAAAGCATCAACAGATATTGTTCTTCAAAGCGGCCCTGGCCTAGTGATGCCCGCAGCCCAGGTTGATTCCAGCGCAGTGATTTCAGGTGGTAGCTGTATTGGCCGAGGCAGTTCGGTGGGGGCTGGCACACGAATAATTGGGTCCATCATTGAGGCTGGTGTCCAAATCGGCCGTGATGTTTTCATTGAAAACTCATTTGTTGCCACAGGGGCGATCGTTGATGATGGAGCAAAAATAGGGTCAACTTTTGTCACAAAAGGGGAAAATCTTCCAATTCCTGCCTAGCGCAAGCGTGAATTCCATTTTTCGGGCTTGACATGAGCGAGTTACAAGCGTGTAATTCACTCTTAAGAAAGTCTTTTCCAAGAGGGATGAGACAAGATCTAGCTAATGGAGCATCGACGTTATGCCGATTCAACCCGCAGCCCAGAACTCCCCAATCCCCACTTCAGGTCCAACAATCACTCTCGCATCTGGCGAAAACATGGAGCTTTCATGGCAGGAGCGCGCTCTATGTGCGCAAACTGATCCAGAAGCCTTCTTCCCAGAAAAGGGTGGCTCAACTCGCGAAGCAAAGCGCGTATGTCTTTCATGCGATGTTCGCTCCGAATGTCTTGAGTATGCATTAGCTCACGATGAGCGCTTCGGAATTTGGGGCGGTCTTTCAGAACGCGAGCGCCGTCGCCTTAAGCGTCGCACTGCTTAAGGTTCACATTTCTCTAACGAGAAAGTGAGTTATAACTATGGCTTCCCAAGCCGCAGTCGATAAGCATCGCGTAACCGCTGTTCTTGTTTCACACAATGGAGCGGTGTGGTTGCCCGAGGTTGTTGCAGCGCTAACTTCGCAAACTCGTTCAATTGATCTGATCACCGCGGTCGATACCGGATCGCAAGATGCATCAACGAAACTTTTAAAATCTGCACGAATTCCATTTATCTCCGCCGATGTTGAAACTGGTTTTGGCGAAGCAGTTTCTTTAGCTGTCGAAAAGTTACCTAAGGCTGTTGATCATGAATGGATTTGGTTGATTCATGATGATTGCGCACCTGCGCCAACTGCGCTCGCAGAGTTGTTAGCGGCGATAGATGATCGCCCACAAGTTGTGATGGTTGGTCCAAAGTTATTGGGATGGCATGACCGTACACATTTACTTGAAGCAGGAATAAGTATTGCCGGCAACGGTGCACGTTGGACGGGACTTGAACCTTTGGAGTATGACCAAGGTCAGCACGATGGAATTTATGATGTTTTAGCCGTCAGTACCGCCGGCGCATTGATTCGCCGCGATGTATTTGAAGAACTTGACGGTCTGGATCCCAATTTATCTTTATTCAGAGATGATGTGGATTTTGGCTGGCGTGCACGTGCAGCTGGCCATTCAGTAATGGTTGCTACGGGCGCAGTTGCATTTCACGCACAAGCTTCTGCAACCGAGCGCAGAGCTGTAGAAGTTGATGGAGCATTCCTGCATAGACCTTTGCTTTTAGATCGACGAAATGCGGCATATGTATTGCTTGCAAACTCTTCTTGGTGGATTTTGCCATGGCTGTTGATTCAGATTCTTGGTAGTGCAATTGCAAGGGCTATTGGCTATTTAATTGCAAAACTTCCTGGTTATGCTGCAGATGAAATCTTGGCTGTAGGAGCATTAATAATTAGACCTGATTCTTTAATCAGTGCACGCAAGATTCGAAGAAAGCAACGATTTGTATCAGCACGAGTGATTGCTGAATTCATTCCACCTCGCTGGTCTCAGATTCGACTTGCATCTGAAGGAGTTGTCGATGCGATTCGTTCCAAGCTATTTCCTGAAAATGTTCAGATTTCTACAACTTCTGTCTTGGATGCTAACGAAGATGAAGATTTACTTACTCCGGTCAATACCAGTCAGTGGTTCGGAATCTTCAAGCGCCCCGAAGTTATTGGTTTTCTGCTAATTGCGATCATTTCTCTTCTTAATTCACGCAATAGGTTCGGGGCATTAGTCGGGGGAGCGCTACCAATTTCGCCTTCAGGTGCCACAGATCTGTGGCGAACTTATTTTGAGTCGTGGCATCAAGTTGGCATGGGTTCATCTGTTGCCACGCCAACTTGGGTTGCAATTACTGCGACAGCATCCCTATTTTTCTTGGGGAAGGTTCAATTCCTCATCACAACCTTCTTCTTAGTCGCACCTGTCATTATGATGTTTACTGCCTCCAAGCTTCTAAAGCATTTAACCAAAAACTCTTGGATTTCAATTCCTGCCGCATTCCTGTACGCCATTTCACCGGTTGCTATCGCTGCTATTTCGACGGGACACATCGCAACTGTTCTCTTTCTGATTCTGGCTCCTTATGCCGCCCTATTGTTGCGCGATATTGAGAAGATTGAAGATTTCACCTGGAGAAAAATTGCCGGGATCTCGCTTTTGTTGGCCCTTCTCTACGGCTTCTCATTAATGATTTTTGTCATTGGTTTAATGGCTGGATTAGTTTCAACCTTGAGCGATTATGAAAAGCATGCAAAAAAGGCAAACTCGCAGTTGTACTTACTGCGCCTTCAAAAGCGAGCTTCTTTAATCTTTGTTCCTTTTCTGATGAATGCACCTTATTCGCTAGAGGCTCTTGTTCAACCAAGTCGCTTGTTAGTTGAGCCAGGCTTGCTTATTTCCGGCGGCGGTCCATTTTTAACCTTGCTCGGCAATCCTGGCGGAGCAAACTCATTACCTCTATGGCTAGTTAGTCCAATTTTATTGGTGTTAATAGTTTCATTATTCTCATCAACGCACGCACGTCGTATAGCTGAATATGGTGTTGGCGCACTTGTCTTAGCTGTAATTGTCTCTGGACTTTCCATTTCTACTCATGGCAATGAAGCATCCTCAAAAGTTTGGTCGGGTCCCGTAATTGTTCTAGTAACCCTTGCAGCGATTGCTGCCGGAACCGTGCTCTTAGATCGTTTGCGAGAGACATTAGTTCTGAGCCATGTTCATTATCGCCACATTCTTTCGGCCCTACTTCTCTTTACAACTTTTGCCTATTCTGTTGCTGCAATGGGTTGGTCAGTTACTAAAGGTGCTGATTCTTTGGTCCAGGCAAATCGCGAGACGGTAATGCCAGCATTCTTAAGCGTTGAAAGAGATACAAAGATCCTCGTCTTGCGTGAAGTTGGAAGCGAGAACCAAAAGAAGATTCAGTACCATCTTTCACGAGGTAAAGATATTTCACTAGGTGAGCCGGATGTTGCACCTGCACAAAGTTCAGCAATTGCAGAAGCGGCACGTGGACTAATCGATGGATCCGGAGTTACAAGTAGTTCTACGTTAAGTGATTTTGGCGTCAAGTATCTTTTTGTGAAAGCACCATTTAAAAAAGAGATTATTCGTTCTATTGATGGCTTAGGTGGCTTCACACGTACTTCTGCGACATCTTTAGGTGTTGTCTGGAAAGTGAGTGCTCCAGCTTCACGCCTAATGTTTGTTGGTACAGATGGTGTTCGAAAAGAGTTGGAAGCCGGCGAGGTTGGAGCTCGAACTTACGTCCCTTCTGCAGGGACACTTATCTTGACTGAAACTTATAACCGCTCTTGGCAGGTTCTTGAAAATGGTTACAGGTTAGAGCGCAGTAAGAATGAGCAAGGTTTGCCAACATTTAAGGTCACCGAACCTGGTGAAATTTCCTTAATCCATGATGGAACTATTCGGCGTGCCTGGTTGTCATTACAGTTGATTCTCTTCGTTGTTGTGCTTGTGATGGCTCTTCCTGCGGGCCGTCGCAAGATTGAAATTTCGGAAAAGGAGTTGGCATGAACTTCTCCCGGCCTCTTCGTTTCATTGCTTTTATTGGAGCTGCAATAATCATCTCATCGGCGCTTAATGTTGCGGTGACTAAGAAGAGTTTTTCAGAAAGTTATCCTGCGGTTGTCTGTCCGCCCACCCTTCCTGGTCTTGCATCTCAAATCTCACTTTCGTCGACGAAAACTCAATTCCAGAGATTGCAGAACCGAAGCACGAACACAGAGGCTGTAAATTCCTTGCGCCTACCCGTCATGAAGGATTCGTTGCTCTTTAATTCAGAAGGTTCAACTCCTGTAGTGTGGCAAAGTCGTTCAGGAAGTTGGGCTGGTGGAGCATTATGTTCAGGTCCCGCATCTTCGCAGTGGTTTGTTGGAGCAAGTGCGGATGTCACCACTAAGGGTCGACTAATTATCGTGAATAGTGGACTCAGTGGTGCTGTAGTTGATGTGGATGTGTTTACTGAAAATGGAAAACAACCTCTTCGTACTTTAGATGTTCCATCCAAAAACTATCTGGTTATTCCTGTTGATTCACTTGCACCCGGAGACAAGACTTTAACTGTAAACGTTGTTCCTCGCTCAGGCAGAGTTAACTCATTCATGATTGACGAGCAAGGTAAAGGGTTGCGATCGCTAGGTGGAGATTTGATCAATCCCATAGTCACGCCAAGCAAAACACTTGTTATTCCTGCAATACCTAATCAAAAGAAAAAGCCAGGGCAAAGCGCTGCATCTACCAATGTGCTCAGAGTTTTAACTCCGGGTGAAGTAGATGCAAGCATCACCGTAGAACTTGTCTCTGGCGATGGAGTTTTCATTCCTGTCGGCTTGAACTCAAGAAATGTTGCAGCCGGGACTGTCACTGAATTCACTTTTTCTCCAAGTATTTCTTCGGCAGTTTTCGCACTGAAAATTACCTCAACCGAGCCGATTGTCGCTGCAGTTGAATCCACAGTTGCGATAGGTGGAAGAAGAGACTTTACGTGGAGTACTCCGGCACCTGAGTTGCCTCCCTTCACAATGGCGGTCACTGGTCTTGCCCCACTAATTGCGTTTACAGGAACAGAAATTAATGTGGCAGTCGATATCACTTTGATGAATGGCAAGATGGTACGCAAAGCCATCAAGGGGGCAGATATCGCTACATGGAAAGTGCCAGCATCTGCTCGTTCATTTACGATAACTAAGGTAGGTAAGCAGACTTTCGCAGGTGCGCTGGTGTCTTCAGTAAATGGCTATGGCTACTTCCCAATTGCAGCCGGAAGCGTACTTACTAGAGTTGAAGTACCTGATTCAAATATTCGCATTTTAAATCCTTGATAATCCCAAGTTTTCCTACCTGCTCCCACTAATGTTTCTCTCATGAGAACTCAAGGTGGTAGAAGTTGTTCCCGTGCGGGGTGCAAATCTCTTGCGACGATGACCTTGACGTATGTGTATTCCGAATCAACGGCAGTTGTTGGCCCATTAGCAACCTTTTCCGAACCACATGCTTATGACTTGTGCGTTGTTCACGGAACCCGTTTAAAGGTTCCTCATGGTTGGAGTGTTATCAAGCAGGAACTAGATGGCGTTTCTCAAGGGCCAAGTGATGATGATTTGATGGCGATTGCAGATGCAGTTCGAGAAGTTGCTTCACAAGAAGTGGATTCGATAACTCCAATCGCATCAACATCTGCTCAACAGCAAATTGGTCGCCGTGGTCACTTGCGAGCAGTTCCTTCATAAAAAATATGGATCTAATCCCAAATATTTTTAAGGCCTATGACATCAGAGGTTTGGTGGACACCGAAATAGATGCAGACTTTGCCTTCGCAACAGGAATGGCATTTGCTCGTTTTCTACAAATTGAACGTGAACCCGGAACAATTGTTATTGGTGAGGACATGCGTCCATCATCTCCAGAGCTGGCCGAAGCATTTTCTGCGGGTGCAACCTCGCAAGGTATGGATGTTATTCGAATTGGTTTAGCCTCAACAGATATGTTGTATTTTGCATCTGGAAAATTAGGGCTGCCAGGTGCGATGTTTACTGCAAGTCATAACCCTGCTCAGTACAACGGGATTAAATTGTGCCTCAGTAAGGCCCGTCCAATTGGCAAAGAATCAGGATTGCTTGTTATTGAACACTTTGTTCGAGAAGGTTCACCCATTTCTTTGCGCAATGTAGGTGTTGAAAAGCATCGAGATATGCTCAATGAGTATGTCGATCATCTTTTATCCTTGGTTGATGTCACCAAGATTAGGCCCTTAAAAATCATTGTTGATGCTGGAAATGGAATGGCTGGACACACAGCTCCTGCAATTTTTGCAAGGCTAAATTGCGAAGTTATTCCTATGTACTTCGAGCTAGATGGCTCATTTCCAAATCATGAAGCCAACCCATTGGATGAATCAACACTGAAGGACTTAAAGCAAGCGATGATCGATCACAAAGCAGATCTTGGTTTAGCTTTCGACGGCGATGCAGATCGTTGCTTCTTAGTAGATGAACGAGGCGTCGCAGTGAACCCTTCTGCAGTAACGGCCTTAATTGCCCAACGAGAATTAAAGAAGCGACCAGGTTCAAGCATTATTTATAATTTGATTTCTTCACGCGCAGTTCAAGAAGTTATTCAAGAAAATGGTGGAAAAGGTTTACGTAGTCGGGTCGGACACTCATACATCAAGTCGATGATGGCCGAAAGTGGTGCAATTTTTGGTGGCGAGCATTCCGGTCACTTCTACTTCAAAGAATTTTGGATGGCAGATAGCGGCGCACTTGCTGCGCTGCATGCCATCGCCGCCCTTGGTGAAAGCACCGCTACCATGTCAGAACTCTTGGCTCCATTTATTCGGTATAGCTCAAGTGGTGAAATCAATTCAAAAGTTTCAGATACCCAACAAGCAACTGAGCATGTTCGTAATACATATCAATCACAGGATGTTTCAATTGATGAACTCGATGGATTGACAGTTAATGGGGATACTTGGTGGTTTAACCTTCGCCCATCAAATACTGAGCCTCTCCTAAGGCTTAACGTTGAGGCTTCTACTCAGGCTCAAATGGAGTCGGTACGTGATGCGGTTCTCTCACTAATTCGCGGCTAACCCCCGTTTTCCATTACGAGCTTTTCACAAGAGGGCAGTAATCTATGCACATAGCCGCCTAGCACAGTAGAGCCCTACGCCTTAGGTATCCAATTAATACTTTGATTACCATTTAAGGAGATTTACGTGAACGTTCCAGTTACTTCAACTCTTCCAAAGCATGACATAGCTGATGCATCACTTGCAGCAGAAGGCCGTAAAAAGATCGAGTGGGCTGAGCGCAACATGCCTGTACTTGCGCAAATCCGTGAGCGCTTTGAAAAGTCACAACCTTTCGCAGGTGTTCGCATCTCTGCATGTATGCACGTAACAACAGAGACCGCTAACTTGATGCGTGTTCTAAAAGCTGGTGGAGCGGAAATTGCTCTTTGCGCATCAAACCCACTTTCGACTCAAGATGACACTGCTGCAGCCCTTGTACATGAATACGGAATTTCAGTGTTTGCTCGCAACGCTGTTGATCGTGATGGGTACTACAAGCACATCAATGCAGCTCTTGATATAGAACCGCACCAAGTTTTTGATGATGGTTGCGATCTTGTTAACACTTTGCACACAACTCGTAAAGAATTGATTCCAAACATCGCTGGTGGTTGCGAAGAGACAACTACAGGGGTTATTCGCCTTAACCAAATGGCTAAAGATGGAGCACTTCAGTTCCCAATGATCGCTGTGAATGACACAGATACAAAGCACATGTTTGATAACCGTTATGGAACAGGGCAATCAACACTTGATGCAGTGTTTCGTGCAACTAACTTCTTGCTTGCAGGTCGCATAGTCGTTGTTGCTGGATTTGGTTATTGCGGTAAGGGTGTTGCAGAACGCGCCAAGGGTATGGGCGCTGATGTGATCGTTACTGAAATTGATCCAACTAAGGCACTTGATGCAATGATGCAAGGCTTCCGCGTTATGCCAATGCTGGATGCTGCAAAGGTAGGAGATGTCTTTATTACCGTTACAGGTAACCGCGATGTATTACGCGACGAGCACTTTGCAGTAATGAAGGATGGCGCAATTATGGCTAACTCAGGCCACTTCGATATCGAAATCGATGTTGCATGGCTCGAGCAGAATGCAAAATCAAAGAACTTAAAGATGCGTCACCAAACTGATGAATATGTTTTGTCAGATGGGCGTCGTTTACTACTTCTAGCTGAAGGCCGTTTGGTAAACCTAGGAGCTGCAGAAGGTCACCCAGCATCTGTAATGGATATGTCATTCTCAGATCAAGCTCTAACCGCTGAATACCTTGTTAAGGAAGCAAAGAACTTGAAGCCAGGTGTTCACAACGTACCTACATACATCGACAAGGAAGTTGCTTCACTCAAGTTGATCAGCATGGGTGGACGTATCGACGTTCTAACTCCAGCACAAGATATGTATCTGAACTCTTGGGAGCACGGTAGCTAATGACTTTAGTTATGGTCGTCGATGACGACCAGGATCTTGCGGAGATGCTCGGCATCGTTTTAACCGGTGCCGGCATCGACGTGGATCTAGTTAGTCGTGGCGATGAGGTCATGGATGTTTTTCGCAACAACCCACCAGATTTAGTTTTGTTGGATGTTATGTTGCCTGGCCTAGATGGAATTGAAGTTTGCCGATTAATCCGTGCAGAATCTATGGTTCCTATCGTCATGCTTTCAGCTAAAGGCGACACCCAAGATGTCGTAAAAGGTTTAGAAGCTGGTGCTGATGATTACATGGTTAAGCCATTTCGTCACCCATCAGAGTTAATCGCACGAATTAGAACTCGTTTGCGCAGAACTAATGCTGATGTTTCAGGACTATTGACTATTGGTGACTTGGCAATTGATGTTCAAGCCCACCAAGTAACACGCGCAGGTAAGCAGATTGCATTAACACGTTTGGAGTTTGATCTACTAGTCGCACTTGCGAAAGAGCCTGGGCGAGTATTTACCCGCGATGCTTTACTCAGCGAAGTTTGGGGTTATCGTCATTCAACAGACACACGCCTAGTAAATGTGCACGTTCAGCGACTACGTTCAAAGATCGAACATGATGCTGAACACCCAGAGATTGTTGTGACTGTGCGTGGAGTTGGATACAAAGCTGGAGTAATGGGCGGTTCCTAGTAATGAACCGAATCTTTAGCCGTATCCGTAATTCCCTTGCGATCAAGGTGATCTTCTCTACTGTTTTGCTCTCCTTAGTTGTGACCGGAATAACGGGCTCTGTATTGAATACTCAGCTATCTGCAGGTGTTAAAGATGTGAATTTAAGTTCGGCACTCGTTGAAGCCCGCTCGACGATCTTCACCGCAGAGTATCGATTCTTGTTTGCTCAGGGGGAAAAAGATTCTGTTGTACAAAAAGTTGTGGATGATGTTATTAGCTCAGCCACGACATTAACTTCTAATGAGAACACGCGTGAAGTGGTATTTCTTAGAAGTCCTGGCAACACGAGGGAAATCAATTATGAGATTGCCTCAAACCTTCTAGACCCGAGTTCGATTCCATCAACGCTAAGTGAACGGGTGCGTAAGAATCCAGATCTCGTATATCAATACACAAACATGAATTATCTGAGCGGAACCCGAATTAAAGGCTTAGCAATTGGCCAAAAAGTTCAGATTCCAAATGCTGGTCAGTACGAGATGTACATTATTTTTTCCTTAGCAAATCAAGAAAAAACTCTTGATTTGATTTCTCGTTCGCTTTTGCTAGGTGGTTTTTTTCTATTGCTTTTAGTTGCTCTCATTACTTGGCTTGTAGTTCGACAGGTTGTTAGCCCGGTCCGAGAAGCAGCGATGATTGCTACCGAATTCACCGGTGGAGATTTCCGAAAGCGCTTAAAGGTTGAATCAAAGGATGAAATCTCAACCCTCGGCTTAGCTTTCAATGAAATGGCAGAATCTATTGAGAACCAGATTGCGCGTCTAGAGAATTTATCTCGTGTTCAACAAAGATTTGTTTCAGATGTTTCGCATGAATTGCGCACCCCACTTACGACCTTGCGTATGGCCTCTGAAGTGATTTATTCATCTAAAGATACATTTGACCCAATTGTTGCAAGAAGTGCCGAATTACTGGTTGCTCAACTGGATCGATTTGAAAAATTGCTCGAAGATCTATTAGAAGTATCTCGCTTTGATGCTGAAGTTGCCGTTCTAGAAGCTGTGGATTTCGATATTGTCCAACTGGTGCAACGCTGCACAGAGGATTTGGGACTTGTTGCTAAAGAGCGAAAAACGCAGATTTATGTCAATTCTACAGAGCCGGTAATCATGATTAAGGCAGATATCCGACGGGTCGAGCGCATTCTTCGCAATCTAATGGCTAACGCAATTGACCATTCTGAAGAGATGCAGATCGATGTTCGAATCGTAGCTAGTGAACATGATGTTGCGGTGGGAGTACGTGATTATGGAATCGGCCTTGATGAAAATGCGCTCACTCGAGTCTTTGATCGATTCTGGCGTGCAGATCCTTCACGCGCTCGAACTCGTGGGGGAACTGGGCTTGGCCTCTCAATTGCACTTGAAGATGCGCGTTTACACAATGGTGAGCTCGAAGCATGGGGACGCCCTGCACATGGTGCACACTTCGTAGTTACTCTTCCGCGCAACACATGGGAAAGTATTGATCAGCGACTTATTCCTTTACAACCCGAGGATTACAAAGCCTAGTTTCCACATTATTTATCAGTAACTACGAGAATTTATCAAGTGCGCCAAGATTACAGTGTGAGTGCATTTGCCGAACTGTCACAATTAATCTTTCCTAGTAGATGTTTTGGATGCAGAGTTTTAGGTCCAAGTATTTGTTCGGCTTGCAGAAGTGATTGGCATCCACATTATTATAAAACCAAATTTGATGCGCTAACTGTGCATTCGGCACTGTTGTATACACCAACTGCCTCAAAAATAATTCTCGCAGCAAAAGAATCTAGTCTGAAAGGTGCCGATGAATTAATCATCGAAGCGATTATTCATGCACTAAATAAAGCCATACCTGACACAACATTGTTTCGACTAGTACCTGTTCCTTCCAGTAAAGCATCTCAGCGGCGCAGAGGTAGAAGTTTTCTTGTGGATCTGGTGTCACAGATCTCGCAACAAACTGGTATTCCGATGGTTGATTGCCTACAGCTTTCCAGACGAGTTCTAGATCAAAGTGGCTTGCATCGCGATGAGCGGGCCACAAATCTTGCTGGAGCCTTTACCCTGAGTTCGTGTATTAGGGGAGACTTAATATTGGTCGATGATGTGGTTACTACCGGTGCGACCCTGCGAGAGGCGGCCAGAGCGGTTAATTCGCAGGGTTTTCAGGCGGTTGGCTCAGTAACCGCGATTACCGCCTGTGTTGCCCAGCCTCTACGATAAGGGTCTGAATACGGTTTCCACCCCCATCGAAAGGCGAGGTCAATGCCAGCGTTTGTAGACAAGATTTTGCGTGCTGGCGAAGGACGCATCCTTCGCGATCTCACCAAGATCGTTGCCTTGGTCAATGCTCAGGAGGCTCGCTTCTCAGCGATGTCAGACTCTGAGCTACGCGAACAGACACCTCTTTTCCAAAGTCGATATGCAAATGGTGAATCACTGGATGATCTTCTACCCGAAGCTTTTGCAGTTGTTCGTGAAGCAGGTCGACGCACTTTAGGTCAACGTCACTATGACGTTCAGATCATGGGTGGCGCAGCGATGCACCGAGGCAATATCGCTGAAATGCGTACCGGTGAAGGTAAGACATTAGTTGCAACGCTTCCTTCGTATTTAAATGCTCTTGCTGGACGCGGTGTGCACGTTGTTACAACAAATGATTATTTGGCAGAGCGCGATAGCGAATGGATGGGTCGAGTTCATAGATTCTTAGGTTTAAAGGTTGGCGTCATTCTTGCCAATATGACACCTGCTGAACGTCGCGAAGCATATTCGGCAGACATTACATATGGAACAAATAATGAGTTTGGCTTTGATTATCTTCGCGACAACATGGCCTGGTCACTCGACGAGTGCGTGCAGCGCGATCACTTCTTTGCAGTAGTAGATGAAGTGGACTCGATTTTGATCGATGAAGCTCGTACACCTTTGATTATTAGTGGACCTGCAGATAAAGCCACCAAGTGGTACGTAGAGTTTGCCAATCTCGTTCAAAAACTACAACGCGATGTTCATTACGAAGTAGATGAAAAGAAAAAGACTTCAGGAATTCTAGAAGAAGGCGTTACCAAGGTAGAAGAGCTCTTGCAGATCGGAAACTTGTACGAAGCCGCAAATACCCCAATGATTGGGTATCTGAACAATGCGATTCGTGCAAAAGAGTTATTCAAGCGCGACAAGGATTATGTCGTAATGAATGGCGAACTTCTGATCGTGGATGAACACACAGGTCGCATGCTTGCTGGTCGTCGTTACAGTGAGGGATTACACCAAGCCCTAGAAGCCAAAGAGCGCATCGAAATTAAGGACGAGAATCAAACTCTTGCAACAATCACCTTGCAAAACTATTTCCGTCTCTATGACAAATTGTCAGGTATGACGGGTACAGCAACTACTGAAGCCGCAGAATTCCAACAAATTTATGGGCTAGGTGTAGTTCCAATCCCAACTAACCGCCCATCACAACGAATTGATTCGCCAGATTTGGTCTACAAAACTGAGATCGGAAAGTTTGCAGCAGTAACTGCAGATATTGTTGAACGCTATCGCAAGGGCCAACCTGTGTTGGTTGGAACAGTAAGCGTTGAAAAATCTGAAGAGTTATCTGCATTCCTGCGTAAAGCCGGAGTTCCTCATGAAGTTCTTAACGCAAAGCATCACGAACGCGAAGCAGCGATCATTGCACGCGCGGGTGTTAAGGGCGCAGTAACCGTTGCTACAAATATGGCAGGCCGCGGTACCGACATTATGTTGGGCGGAAACCCAGAGTTCATGGCAGATTTTGAGTTACAGCGTCGAGGAATTTCTCCAGTAGATAACGCTGAAGAATATGAAAAGCAATGGCCAGCAGAAATTGCTCGACAGAAGTCGGCGGTTGAAACCGGACATGAAGAAGTTGTTGGACTTGGTGGACTTTACGTTCTAGGTACCGAGCGCCACGAATCACGTCGAATCGACAATCAGCTTCGAGGTCGTTCAGGTCGCCAAGGCGATCCAGGTGAGTCACGTTTCTATCTTTCTTTGCAAGATGAATTAATGCGTCGATTTAACTCAGGAATTGTGGAGCGCTTCTTAACTGCAGCCGGACTTCCAGATGATGCACCTATCGAATCAAAGATGGTTTCAAATGCGATTAAATCTGCTCAAACTCAGGTAGAAGCCCAGAACTTTGAAATGCGAAAAAATGTTTTGAAGTATGACGATGTCATGAATCGTCAACGCACCGTTATTTATGGTGAACGTCGCATGGTGCTCGAAGGAGCAGATATCAAGGCACAGGTTGCAACATTTGTTTCAGACACTTTGTCTGCTTACATCGCAGGAGCAACGGCCGAGGGCTATGCAGAGGATTGGGATCTAGACACCTTATTTACCGCGCTTAAAACAATTTACCCAATCTCATTTAGCATCGAAGAACTTGAAGCTAGAGCAGGTTCACGAATTGGACTAGACGCAGATTTCATAACCGCACAGGTACTTGAAGATTGCGAAGCAGCCTATGCAAAGCGCGAAGAAGCTTTGGGTGATGAAGTTATGCGCGAACTCGAGCGCAAGGTGCTGCTGTCAGTGCTGGATCGCAAGTGGCGCGAGCATCTTTACGAGATGGATTATCTACAAGAGGGAATTGGCCTTCGTGCGGTGGCCCAACGTGATCCACTAGTTGAATACCAAAAAGAAGGCTTCGATCTTTTCGCAGCAATGATGGATGGCGTTAAAGAAGAGATAGCAGGCTTTGTGTTTAATATCGAAGTCACCGTAGAGAGTGCAAGTAATCAAGTTGTAGCTCCAGGGCTTGAGTCAAAGCAATTACCTCAGGCAGGTTTGCAGTACACAGCTGCAGATGAATCAGGAGTTCGCACAACCGGTGAGGTATCTCGAAACGCACCATGTCCTTGCGGATCAGGTAAGAAGTTTAAGCGTTGCCATGGAGGCGCAGCTTAAATTTAAATAAGTGCTAGACAGGTGCATAACCAGCGCCCATCTAACCCTTCAAATCTGATCGCGACCACTCGTAAGCGATCACCAAAACGCACTGTGACAGTTGCTTCACACACACCATCTAGCGGCTCAGTGATTCTTGTTTTGCGCACTCTTCCTATTTCTGTCATTGAGCCAGTGGCGCGCTGTAGTTGCGAAAATATTGTGTAATGGCATGACAGTTGTAGCTGCTGAGAAGAACGTCTACCTGCCCAAATTTCGAGAACGTTGTGAATGAATTGATGTATCAAAGGTGCGATTTTTGGCAAAGTGGCTGCAGAAGTTGGTTGAGGCGCAAACTCTGCATCGAATTCTTCACCAAAAGTGCTGGGAACTAAGTAGAGCCGTGGCTTCTTAGCTACTTCAACCTGTGGGGCTGGCCGAAACATCTCTAGGACCGGATGTAGAAAATCTTCATGAGGGTCACTCGAAAGTGGAATTAAATCGGTAATTGTAAAAGTTGGCATTTGGTCAAAGTCAGTTTGGGTTGTCATAGACGCACTGTTGCCGGTTTTGATAGAGGGAAACTCACTCTTAAGTCCCCGAGGTTCTCATACCTTTGACTGATTGTGGATAAATCTAGGTGAGATGTCCCTCAAGCCCCTTGGGTAACCCTATGAAACATAAAAAAGATTCTTATAGCGCACGCATGCCACTTGCAATAACTTTAATTGTTGCCGCTTTTGCATCTGCATTCTTCATTTCGACGTACTCCAATAAGGGGTACGACTATTGGGTTATCGCACAACCTGTAACCCCAGGACATGTGATTGCCCTGACAGATCTAAGAACAGATCACTTAAACCTGGGAGATAGTGCGGATTATTACTTAACAGAATCTGATCAGATTGTTGGCTTGGTTGCCACGCGACAGATGCAGGTTGGTGAAGTCATGTCAACGGCGGACGTAAGTAGTTCCGCAGAGGCAATGGCAACAAGTGCGGTCCCTCTTAATCTTCGTTCGGGGGACTTAGCATTTGGAGTAAATGTTGGCGACTCGGTAGATCTGTATTGGGTTCTTGATTCACGAAATGGTGAAGAAGTTATTGATCCAATTTTGATTCTCGGCGGAGTAACTTTAATCGGCCTAGATAGCTCGAAGAACTCTTTAGGGGGAGATGTTTCAATAACTGTTGCGATTGAAGAAACTCAAGTTCTTCGAATGTTGAGTGCAACGACCCAAGGTCGATTAGTTGTGGTTCGTTCACATGTCTGAACTTGAAATGCCAACTGTCATCACTGCGATTGCAAACCCCGAAGTTGAAGGCTTTGTTGCGGGAACTTTGTTCGCCCAAGGTTGGAATGTTGTTTTTCGGGCTATTGATTGGATTTCATTAAAAAGCTACCTTCAAGCAAATGCAGAAATCAGTCAAAATGTCCTGCTTATCTTTGGAACAGATTTGCCAGGTTCGGATCAAAAATCAATTGATTCACTTATCGGAGTTGTCCGACAGGTGATTGGGTTCTCAATACCCAATGTTTCAAATGGCGATTTTGATATTTTGCATCCATTACCAACTGTGAGCACTGATTTAATCTCCTTAGTTCGCGGATTTGTACGCGCACCATTAGTGCGGACAGGTGCAGTTACTCAACGTAAAACTCGAAGTTCAAAGGTTTTTGCAATTGGTTCTGCAGGTAGCTATACGGGTTGCACTTTCATTGCACTCAACCTAGCCATGGAGTTAAATCTATTGGAAAAATCAACCTTGTTAATTGAGGCAAACTTTCGAGCACCATCTCTCTCGCCGTTGCTATCAATGCGAAAAATCACTGAGAATTCACAATGGAAGAAAATTGCCCCCAATCTTTCGCTTTCAGAGATAACTCAAGACACATCAGATGATTTAGATCAATTCATGAGTAAAGCAACAGATGAGTTTGATTGCGTGGTCTTGGACATAGGTTCTGTTTCGGGCCTTTCAAATCGCTTAACAGATAGAAGATGGACATCAACTGTTACAACTTGGTGTTGCGATCAAGCCGACGAGCTGATGATTACTTCACGCGCAGATCACTTGGGTCATCACCGATTAGTCCAGGTCATTGATTTGTTACAACAGACTTCGATAAGAGCACAATTGAGTTTTACACAAAACATGAGGTCTCCAGGCAAACGAGGAGATGCAGAAATAGCACGCTTTCTTACCGCCACAACTGCGCTAAAGCCGATCCGCGTGCGGAGCTTGAAGCAGGAGGTTCGATCAGTTCAAGCCGCCGAGGATGAAAATGCCACCATGGTTGAGACAAATGAGCGCTCACATCTGCGCAAGGCGATCGCCGAATTGGCCCATGAAATCACTTCATAACATCTATTACTATGGGTGAATGCGTGCATACCTTCCCATTAGCCATAAGGATCTTGAAGCCTTTGTGTTGAGTAAGAGTATTGATGCTGATGAGGTATTTGCGCCCACCCCAGCTTTTGTTTCAGATAATTTGGATTGTGATGAAGAAGAACTCGAATATTTGCTCTCTATCGCTGCAGGTCAAGAGGCTTTAGAACTTCGTCTTTCAGAGAAAGCCCCCGGAATTGTTTTGGCTTTTGAAGTAACAGATGAACAAATCGCTGAAAACTACGAAGATTCAATCACTTTGAAAACAGCTTTGCCATGGGAACTCTTGCAGTGCGCCCTCCTTGCTTTTCAAGGCGACGACGAATTAGTCTGGTTTGCTACTCAAGAGATTGAGCTTCATTTGCCGGAGTGGAAGTAACCATGCTTCAACTTGAAAAGTTGTTGGGTGCACGGACAACGATCACGATTGATCAAGCCGAAAGATTGCGAGCACTTGTTGCTGATTGGCAGCTTTTGTCAGATCTCTCATTTGCAGATTTGATTTTGTGGGTCCCAATTCGCAAAGACATCACAATGTGGCCAACAGGACATATCGCCGTTGGTCATATACGTCCGACGACTACTTCAACGGTTTTTGTTAATGATGTTATTGGCGATGAGATATTATGGGGATCTAAAACTATTATCGACGAGGCGCTCTCGGGCGATGAGATAATTCGCGCCAGTGATCCTGAAAAAATAGGCGAAATGTTGGTTAAGTCCGAAACGATCCCAGTGACATTTGAGGGTC
>Ga0315906_10003182_pt1 | contig 21992 bp, 16 predicted proteins | sample LakEriMetagenome_4_FD_203526 | JGI IMG/M metagenome (GOLD analysis project Ga0315906, IMG submission 203526) | Freshwater fungal communities from buoy surface, Lake Erie, Ohio, United States - Buoy 2 MA122 | ecosystem: Environmental > Aquatic > Freshwater > Lake > Lake biofilm | place: USA...
AGACCAGACTGCCCGATTTTCTCTGCGTCGGGGCGCAAAAAGCCGGTACCACCACGCTGTATCATTGGCTGGCGCAACACCCCGATCTCGTCCTGCCTGAGGAAAAAGAGCTGCACTATTTCTCATTGCATGCCCAGCGTCCACCCGACTGGTATGCGGCCTGGTTCCCCCGGTGCTCTGCCAGCCAAAAGCTGGGAGAAGTGACCCCCTATTACCTGTTTCATCCCCACGCTGCTGCAAGGATCTCGCACCTTCTGCCCCAGGCCCGGTTGATTGTGCTGCTGCGCGACCCCGTGGAACGAGCCTTGTCAGGTTACTTCCATTCCCGACGCCTCGGCCTGGAACCCCTGGAGATCGAAGCCGCCTTCGCCGCCGAAGAGCACCGGTTGGTTGGAGCCGACGCGTTGCTGGGCTCTCCAGACGCCCGTCACCCCTCCCACCAGCATCACAGTTATCTCAGTCGCAGTCGGTACGAACAGCAACTGGCCCGCTATCAGAACTGGTTTTCCCCCTCGCAACTCCTGCTGCTCCGTACCGAAGATCTCTTCGGGAATCCCCAGCGGGAATGGGAGCGGATCCTGACATTTCTGGGAGTCCCCCAGGTTCCGCTGCAATCGCCCGAAGAGCGGAAGAATGCCGGCGGGGGAGAATCTCTCCAGGTCACCGTGGGTTTTCGGGAGCAACTGCGCCAGCAACTGGCTCCCACCTATCAAGCACTCCGAAACAATCATGGCCTGACCTGGGACGAATCGCGCCATGGCTGACAGGGTTCCATCACCAGCCGAACAACCGCCAGCGTCAGCCCCTCCCGGCTGCGTCGTCGTGTGCGGCATGCATCGGTCGGGAACCTCGCTGACCGCCAGCCTGCTCGCCGCACTCGGGGTGGACATGGGAGACCGCCTCGTCCCGGCCGATCGCTTCAATCCCCGCGGGTATTTTGAGGATCGCGACCTCGTTGAGTTCCACCAGCGATCGTTTGCCCGATTGCTGCCGCGGGCTCCCGGTCACGCCGACTGGGGTTGGACCACCCAAGCTTGCGCGACCGCCGAATCGTTCGCCCCGCTGCGTGACGAGGCACAACGACTGATCGCGAAACGAAACTCCGCCGGCACACTCTGGGGCTTCAAAGACCCCCGAACCACCCTGCTGCTGGACTTTTGGGATCCCCTGCTTCCCGCTCCGGTCTATGTCGCGGTCTATCGTTCCCCCGCCTTTGTGGCCGACTCAATGCAGCGGCTGGGAGCGAAGGTGTTCCTTGCTCATCCCGAATACGCCTGGTCCCTGTGGCGGCTGTACAACCAGCGGTTGCTTGACTTTGTGCGTCGACATCGGAATCGCTGTCTGCTGCTGAATGTTGAGGCGCTGGGTCCGCAGTTGGCACAGTTCCCGGGTCTGCTGCACGACCGGTTGAATCTGCCCCTGTCGACCAGCGATCTGCGGAGGCAATTCGCGCGGGAATTGCTGCAGGCTCAGGACGATCTGCAACATGTCGGCTCCCTGTCGCGGGTCGCCTGGCCCGAACATTACGAAATCTTTGATCAACTGGAAGCGCTGGCCGACCTTCCCGCGGAGAGCCACGACCTTCCCGGATCCAGCCCAGCCAAGCCTGCGATCTGCCTTGAGCGTCAGCAGGCAACCGAACTCTCGATTCTCATCCCCACCTACAATGACGCGGGACTGGCCATCGAGGCTCTGGCCAGCGTCGAGCGCTGCACCTCGGGGCGGTATGAACTGCTGGTCCTCGATGATGGTTCGCATGATCCCGAAAGCGTGCGGATTCTCGACGCGCTGCAGGCGGCTGGACTGCCGGTGCTGCGGCAACCGAACTCCGGCCTCAGCGCGGCCCGTAATGCCCTCATCCGTCAATCCCGCGGACGGTTCATTCTGCCCCTTGATGCCGACAACCGGCTGGCTCCCGGCTTCATCGAACGGGCTCTGCAGGCCTTCGCGGAAGATCCCGGGCTCGGAGTGGTCTACGGCGATCGACAACTGTTTGGTGCCCTGCGAAATGTGAAACGGCCGGGAGATTTTTCTCTGACCAACACGCAATTCCAGAACTCCATCGACGCCTGTGCGATGTTTCGCCGCGAACTGTGGGACGACCTGGGGGGATATGACGAACATCTGTTTGGATTCGAAGATTGGGAATTCTGGCTGCATGCCGGAAAGCGGGGCTGGCGATTCCGTTACCTTCCCGAAGTGGCGTTCGAGTATCGGGTCCGGCCCGGATCGCTTCTCAGTCAGTGCAACACCGTCACCGGCCGATTGAGATTTCGTCGCTGGTTGCTGACCAAACATGCCGACCTCTTCTTCGATTCCCTCCCCCCGATCCTGCGCCGGCTCGCCGGGGGAGCCAGGCCCGAGGATCAGCCGGGCTGGACCCCCAACCTCTGGCAGCGGAGCGTGATGCGGCTCTACTGGTACACCGTCGGGGCGCGCTCCCGACTGGCGGAAGCAGTGGGAACCATCTCCCGTCGGTTCATCGCTGCCTCTGAGACGGCCACCGAGAGTGGTATCTCGGGCCATCCAGGATGACCAGAACTGGTACCTGCCACGCGCCGGCCGCTTCCAAGTTGAGGAGCCTGCGGAACCCGAACCCAGGCACTGGGGAAGGTTCAGGACCAGCCCGCCCGCGAGTCAGCCGCCATTCTGGCTTGCGACCATTGGCCGGGACAGTACTCCCACGCTGGTTTCGAGATTGCCCCGTTCAAGCCACCGAGGTCCACTCCCGCCCCCCCGCCAGATTGGAGTGCCGGTTGCCAGCCCGTTATGCTCACGCTCGGGGGGAGCCCGCCAGTCACCCGGGTCGTCACCACATGGCTCTGGCCAGACTGACTCCCGGACCGGTCCATCTTCATTCCTGATTTGGTTGAGAAGTTCCATGCGCCCTGGATTGCTGCGGTCGTTCCCCTCACGGGGTGCCCTGGTGGTCGCCAGCCTGGCCACCGCGTTGGTCGCCCATGCCGCGTTTGTCGACGAATACAAAAGCGGCATCCCCTGGGCCGAGCCGGTGGTGGTCGACCCCGGACCAGTCGGCGGTCCCCCGTCCGATGCCCGCCGCCTGTTCGACGGCAAGTCGCTCGACCAGTGGCAGGGGGGCGAGAAGTGGGAAATTCGCGACGGGTACGCCATCCCCCGCGAGACCGGCATCACCACCAAGGACTCCTTCGGCGACGTTCAACTGCACCTCGAATGGGCCTCTCCCGAGAAGGTCGAGGGGGACGGACAGGGCCGGGGCAACAGCGGTGTCTATTTGATGGGCCGGTACGAGGTGCAGATTCTCGACTCCTTCAAGAACCAGACCTACTTCGACGGCCAGGCGGGCTCGCTCTACAAGCAGACCCCTCCCATGGTCAATGCCTGCCGCAAGCCCGGCGAATGGCAGTCGTACGACATTCTCTTCACCGCCCCCCGCATGGATCCTCAGGGAAAGGTCACCACCCCCGCCTACATCACCGTCCTCCACAACGGGGTGGTGGTGCAGAACCACTTTGAACTCAAGGGGGGGACCTTCTACGAACGCCCCCCCGCCTACGACAATCCCCACCCCGCCACCGGGCCGATCCATCTGCAGTTCCACGGCAACCCCGTGAAGTTTCGCAATATCTGGATCCGCGAGATGAAGCCCGCTCCTCTCTCGAAGTAATTCCGCCTCACCAAAAGGTTTCCACAGCGGCTCTGACGGACCACCGAACGGGTGTCCCTTTCTGGAGATTCATTGACCGGACCGGTTCTCTGACTGTCGTCTCCACCGGACGGTGATTGATCAGTCCGCTATATCCACGACCTGAGGGAGGCCCGGCACGATTTGCCGGGCCTCCGCGAGAGATGTGGATTTTCTCCAAAGTCACTCCAGGATCCGGGTTCTCACAGAACAGAGGCCGGTTCGCTGCGACGCCCCTTCCCACTCCTGCCTCACCCCCCTGCCACCACATCATGACGTTGATCACCCATCCCCAAGGCCACTATGCATTTCTCCCGGGAATCGCTCCCTATTCCGGAGGGGTGGTTTCTCTTGCCGACAGCGAGATTGTGCACGTGACCCTGGCGCGACCCCTTCCGTGGCGACAGGGCTTTGATCTGGTGACGCGGTTCCTCGAGTCTCAAAACCGGCCCCTGGCCGCGCTGTGTGCGATGGAACTCCGTTCGCCCCGGCCCTTCACGTTTGCGGGCTTTGCGGAATTCAATGGTCTCTACGCCGCCGTGCTGCGCGACTGGGGTCTGTTTGTCGATGGGGTCAATCCGGTGGCCCGCACGAATGTCGCCCCCGCGCCGGGGCTGATTGCCGAGCCCAGCCTGTTTGCTTTTTCGTTCACCCGTCCCGCCCCCGCCGGATCCCCCCGCAGTTTCATCGTTGCCGGGGGAGGCGAATTGCCTGAAGGAATTCTCGCGGCTGAGGCGATTGTGGCCCGCGGGGATCTCAGCCCCCAGGGACTGCGCACCAAAGCCGAATTTGTGATGGGGCTGATGGACAACCGCCTGCGCGGCCTGGGGGGCAACTGGAGCGAGGTGACCGCCACCGATGTCTACACGGTGCATCCCCTCGATAAACTGCTGACCGATGTCTTGTTGCCCCGCATGGGGACCGCCGCCCTGCGCGGGGTGGTGTGGTATCCCACCCGTCCCCCGATCGAGGAAATCGAGTTCGAAATGGATCTGCGCGGAGTACGGACCGAACTCGTCTGTCCGGTTTGATCGGCTCGGCCCGCGGTTGACAGCAGCCCCCCGGGACACCGCCGCCGGTCTTCCCGGGACCGTTCCCGGGGGCGGGACCAGACACACCTCGCTGACAGACTCTTCATGAACGCCCCCCAATCTTCCGCGCCCCGACGTGTGATCGATCTGCGCGGGGCCCGAATTCACAACCTGCGGGATGTTTCGGTCGAGATTCCCCAGGGACGATTCGTAGTTTGTACGGGGGTCAGCGGCAGTGGCAAAAGCTCACTGGCGTTCGACACGCTGTTCGCCGAAGGGCAGCGTCGCTGCCTGGAAATCCTCGCTCCCCACGCGCGGGCCCGCCTGGATCTCTTGCCCCGTCCTCCGCTCGACTCGCTCACAGGCCTGCCACCCGTGGTGGCGGTTTCCCAGCGATACTCGGCCGGACAGCCGCGCAGCACTCTGGCCACCCTCACCGAACTGGCTCCCTTCTTGCGGCTGCTGTATGCGCGGGCCGGTGTGGCCCACTGCCCGGGCTGTGACCAGCCAGTCACCCCACAAACCTCCGAGCAGATTGTCGACGCAATCCTGGCCCTCGAGACCGGCCGCAAGGTGATGCTGCTGTCGCCTTGGATTCGGGCCCGCAAGGGAACCCACCGCGAGGTGTTCGAGCAGATTGTGAAGCACGGGTTTGTGCGGGCCCGAGTCGATGGCGAACTGGTGGATGCCAACTCTCCGCCCGACCTGGCGAAGAGTCGGGCCCACACCATCGAGGTGGTCGTTGACCGCATCATCATCAAAGAGGGGCTGAGAGCCCGGCTGACCGACTCGGTGGCTCTCGCCCTGAAGCATGGCCAGGGGGCGTGCGTGGTCTCGGAGCAGGAGGGAACCGGCTGGCGCGACCGACTGTTCAGCAGTCGCCATGCCTGTCCCGATTGCCAGATCAGCCTGCCGGAACTGGAGCCGCGCACGCTCAACTTCAACAGCCCCCATGGAGCCTGTCCCGGCTGCACCGGGTTGGGCTCAGTCGAGGGGCAGACTTGCGAGACGTGTGAGGGGGAGCGTTTGGCACCGGCGGGGCGCAGAGTCCGGTTCGAAGAGAGTACCCTGCCCGGCTTCTGCCGACAGACTGTGCGTGAGTCGTGTGCCACGGTCCGCCGCTGGCAGCAACTCAACTCACCCGTGGCACAGCGGGTCGTTCCCGAGATCGCAAGGCGGCTGCAGTTTCTGGACGATGTGGGGCTCGATTACCTGTCGCTCGATCGGCCTCTCGAGAGTCTGTCGGGGGGGGAACTACAGCGGGCGCGACTCGCCGGAGCCCTGGGTGCCGGCCTTGTAGGAGCCTGTTACATCCTCGATGAGCCGACGATGGGACTGCACCCGCGCGACACCCAGCGTCTGCTCGCCGCTCTGCTCGCGCTGCGCGACCGGGGCAACACGCTGCTGGTGGTGGAGCATGACCCGCAGGTGATGCGGCAGGCCGAATGGCTGATTGACCTTGGTCCCGGTGCTGGTCAGGAAGGGGGCACCCTCGTCGCCAGTGGACCACCCGCCGAGGCGGTACGCCATCCCCAATCGCAGACGGGCCGCTTCCTCGAGGAGACCACCGGCCCTCTGCCGGTTCCGCCACGCACTCCTCAAAACTCCCGCACGCTGACCATCTCGCAGGCCTCCCTCCGCAACCTGCGCGATCTGCGGGTGGAGATCCCCCTCGGTCTCCTCGTGGGCATCACCGGAGTGAGCGGATCGGGGAAGTCGACGCTGATGCTCGAGACCCTCGCCCCACTCTTACGAAAGGGACTTGCGCAACGCGAACAGCAGCGGCGTTTTCCGAAGAAGCCCGCGGCATCCCCCAGCCAGCGGAAAGGGAAAAATCCCGCCGCGCGGGCAACCCTCCCCGCCGACCCGCCGCCGAACGAGGAAGTCTGCATCGACGGAATGGGGCGCCTTGCCGGGTGGTCGGTCATCGAGCGCCTGGTGGAAGTCGACCAGGTGCCGTTGTCCCGGTCTCCCCGGGCCAACCCGGCGACCCTGTCGGGATTCTGGACCGAATTGCGGCGGCTGTTCGCACGGACGCGCGAGGCGCGCCGCCTGGGGTTTCAGGCGGCCCGGTTCAGCCTGCTGTCGGCCGAAGGACGGTGCCCCGTCTGCCGGGGCTCGGGCGTCCGACGGCTGGAGATCGAACTGCTGCCCGACGCGCAGACCCCCTGCCCCAGTTGCCAGGGAACGCGATTCCACCCCAGCCTGCTGCCCGTCCGGTTCCTCGACAAAAATCCCGCCGAGTGGCTCGACCTGCGATTCGACGAGGCCTTGCCGTTGGTCGGAAATCTGTCCCGCCTGCACACCATCGCGCGAACTTTTGTGGAGGTCGGTCTCGGCTATCTGTCGCTCGGCCAGTCGCTGCAGACGCTCTCGGGAGGGGAGGCCCAGCGGGTCAAGCTGGCTCGGGAACTCGCACGCGGGCACTCGGCTCACACGCTCTATCTGCTGGACGAACCCACCACCGGCCTGCACCCCGCGGATGTGGAACGCCTGTTGCAGGTGTTGCGCAGACTGGTCGAAGCGGGGCACAGCGTGCTGGTGATCGAGCACCACACACAATTGCTGCGGCAGTGCGACTGGCTGCTCGACCTCGGTCCCGAAGGAGGAGCCGGAGGGGGCCACCTGGTCGCGGCGGGAACACCGCGGGATCTCGCCGAAGCGGGTCGGGGCTGGACGGCCCAGGCGCTGCAGGGGCGATACTGACCCGCCCCAGGGCCCGGCGGGATTGCTGCCGAGGTTCGGAGGCGACCGCTATACTGCACGAATTCAGACACGTTGAGCTGCAGGAGATCGCATGATGGGTGCTGCGTGGCGAGAGGTACTGTGCCTGGCGTTGGTCGGCCTTGTCGACTGGCGGTCGGCCTTGGGGGCCGACCCCGTGCGGGTGATGAGCTTCAACATCCGCTATGGCACCGCCAATGATGGGGTGAACCACTGGGACCGGCGCCGCGAATTTTTGCGCGATACCATTCGGGCGTTTGACCCCGACCTGCTGGGAACTCAGGAGACCCTGGGGTTTCAACGGGACTGGCTCCGCGAGCAGTTGCCCGGCTATGGCGTTCTGGGAGTGGGACGCGATGACGGGCAGAATGCGGGAGAGATGATGGCCCTCTACTACCGCGAAGCCCGCTTCGAAAAACTTGCCGGGGGTCACTTCTGGCTGAGTGAAACTCCTGAGAAAGCCGGCAGCAAAAGCTGGGACAGTTCCCTCCCGCGAATGGTCACCTGGGTTCGTCTGAAAGATCGCCAGGCCCCGCAGGCCCGCCCGGTTCTGTTCTTCAACACGCACTTCGATCATCGCGGCAACGAGGCCCGGGCGCGGTCGGCCGCTCTCATCCGCCAGCGACTGCGGGAACAGGGACCACAGGATTCGCTGATCGTGACGGGAGACTTCAACGACGGCGATGGGGGAGAACCGCATCGCCAGTTGTTCGCCGATCTGGCGGGAACTCCCTCTCCTGTGGTTGACACCTTCCGCGTGAAGCATCCCCAGCCGGGACCCAACGAGGGAACCTTCACCGAATTTCTCGAGAAGAACACCGGCGGGCCCCGGATCGACTGGATCGCCGTCTCGCGCGACTGGGAGATCGAGTCGGCCGCCATTGACCGCACCGCCCGCGAGGGACTCACCCCCTCCGATCACTTCCCCGTCACCGCCACACTGCGGCGGGCCGAAACCACCTCCGAGACTTCCACCGAGGCCCCGGCCCGGGAAGCGCCCGACGCGAATCCGACCGGCACACCGGAATCCGACGCCCTTCCACAAGCCAGCGCCCCAGCGACTGCCACCCACCTGGCTGGCGGTCCCTTTGAAGTGCTCGAAGAACGCGACATCACCTATTACGACGGGCCTGGGTTCGACCGGAAAAAGCACAAACTCGATTTGTTCCTTCCCAAGGGCCAGCGCAACTTTCCCGTGCTGCTGTTCATTCACGGAGGGGCCTGGGTCTCGGGCGACCGCCGGCTGTACACGTCGGTCGGGCGGGTCTTCGCCAAGAACGGAGTGGGGACGGCGGTCATCAGCTATCGCCTCTCTCCGTCGGTGCAGCACCCGGCCCACATCGAAGACTGTGCTCGGGCGTTCGCCTGGGTCCGCAATCACATTGGCGAACGGGGGGGCCGCACCGACCAGATCTTCGTCGCGGGCCAATCGGCCGGGGGCCACCTGACCGCCCTGCTTTGCACCCACGAAAAATACCTCGCCCAACAAAACTGTTCGCTGGCCGACATCCGGGGAGCGATTCCCATCAGCGGGATCTTCGAGTTCCGCCCCGGGCGGTACGATCGCGTCATCGGCGAGGGGCCCGAGGCGGCCTTGTCGGCCTCGCCGATCCGCCATCTCTCGGATCGCTGCCCCCCCTTTCTGGTGCTGTACGCCGAAAGCGACATTCCCAATTGCGATCAGATGTCGCAGCGGCTCTGCCGCGAGTTGAATCAACTGAAAGTCCCCGCGGAATCGCATGAGATTTCCGGCCGCAACCATGTCTCGATCATGTTCCGGCTGATGATGGACACCCGCGATCCCGCCACCCAGCAGATGCTGCAGTTTATCGCCCGCCAGGGGACACTCGCGCTGCAGGAAGTGCAGCGCTGATTCCCCGCCTCGTGCCGATCCAGCCAGCTTCCCCATTCTTTCAACGGATGTCCGATGTCGAAGTCGTACGATCTGACCAAACTGCGCACGGTGCACCTCGTCCCCCTGACCGCGTTCGATTCGCGGGACCGGGTCGATCTCGACGTGCAGGCGAAGCACATCGAACGGCTCGCGAAGGCGGGCATCCGCATGTTCATGCCGGCGGCGGGAACGGGGGAGTTTCACAGTCTCTCGGCCGATGAGATTGTGCAGGTGGTGCGGGTGACCCGCCAGGCAGCCGGTCCCGATGCGCAGATCTTCGCTCCGGTTGGACTGCAGGTCGCGCATGCAATTGACGTGGGCCGCCGGTCGCTCGAGGCGGGGGCGAATGGGGTGATGTTCATGCCCTTCACCCATCCGTACCTGTGCAACACCGGTGTGGGGGAGTATTACCGCACGGTCATTGATGCCCTGCGTTGCCCCACGCTGATCTACAAAAAAAGCGCGGTCCCCGCCGACAGCCTGCTGCTCGAGCTGGCCGAGAATCCGCACGTGGTGGGAATCAAATACGCCGAAAACAACCTGCACGATTTCCGCAAGGTGGTGCTGGCCGACCGGGGCCGGATCGAGTGGCTCTGCGGCTCGGCCGAACGCTTCGCCCCGTATTTCATGCTGGCTGGATCAACCGGCTACACGACCGGAGCGGGCAACCTCGCCCCCCATGTCACGCTGGCGATGCATGCGGCATTCGCCGCCGGGGCCTGGCAGGAAGGAATGCGCTACCAACAGGCACTGCTCCCTCTGGAAGAATACCGGGCCCGCGAGCAAGACAGCTACAACATCAGCATGTTGAAGTGGGCCGTGCGGCGGACCGGATTGAACTTCGGCCCGACCCGGCCCCCGCAAAGGTCACTGACCCCGGCCGATCAGCAGGCCATCGACCTGCTGACCGACGACCTGCTGGCAATCGAACAGCAACTGGCCGACGAGGCGCGGCAGGTAGGACTGGTAACGGGCTGAAAGCGGGGTGCGGAAGGTCCCCCCAAGCCAGCGCGACAGCAAGCGTTGGTATCAGGAGCGTGTGACCGCAGTTGGCGACGGATCAAGCGGGCTCTTCGACCCCGGACGTACGCCGGAGGTGGAAACACCTCGGTTCAGCGTTGGATCACAACGGCAGATGTACGATCTGCACCGTCGATGCGACTTTCCCCAGGAGATTTCCGCGGCCAGTGTCGGGCCAAACAATGGCAATTCAGCCGCGGGCGGCAATGGTCGCGAGCGAAGCTTCCACCTGCACCCGGGCGTCGCGGGCCTCAATAATCGACTGGCGGAAGACATCAGCCCGGGGAACCCCGGCCAGCACCCCCAGCGTCTCCCCTTTCTTCCCCACCAGACGGATATCGGCAGCGGGGTAGAAGGCCTGCCCCGCCTGCTGGTCGACCACCACCTCGGCAATGTCGGACAGGGGGATCTTCTGGAACAGCTTCGGCCCCAGCGCACTCTTGATTCGCACCGCGCGGTTGGTCAGTTGATAGACCTTGCCCGCCGCCTTCTGCAGAAAAAACACCCCGGCGGCCAAGGGAGCCGTGGGAAGCGGAAACAGCAGATGCGAGAGCTTGATCCCGCCGATCGGAATGGGAAGGCAGTCGTACAGCATGCCCAACAGCTTGCCAATCCCGGTCGCGGCAATGGACGGATAGATCGTCTGGATGAGTGCCTCGGAGGAAGCACTGACGCCGGAAATCGCCGAAGGCCGCTTGGTGAGCACAGACATTGTCGCTGGATCAAATTGCCAGGAACACCCAGAGGTGTCCCGCCACGGAACAACGCGCCACAACCTCCCGCCCCAGTGTGCCGCGTGAACGTCCACACCCGGTCCGAAGGTCTCACATGACAAGATGCTAGTCGACCGGAACGGGTATTGCCAGACTGCACCCGGGACTCGACAGCCTTCCCAAAACCGGGGATGATGCCGGCGACCATCACCCAATCCCCGGTCACCCAACACCCTCAACTTCCCGGCCCCTCCCGGCCCCTGTTCTTCCCCGGTGAGACCCTGCCATGCGCGTGGCCTTCGGCGGCATCCTGCACGAGACCAGTACGTTCGCCCCCACCCCGACCACTGTTCAGAAATTCATCGAAGGATTTGGAGTCTATCGCGGTTCCGAGATCCTGAACCGGTTTCGGGGGTCCAACATCTGCACCGGGGGCTTCATCGCCGATCTCGAACAGGCGCAAGCCACCCTGCTTCCCCTGCTGTGGGCCTTCGCCTACCCCAGCGGGGTCATTCCCGCCGACGATTATCAGCAGTTGCGGGGTGAATTCCTCGATCGGCTGCGGGCCGAAATGGCCCGCCCGGGGGGAGTTGACGGAGTCCTGCTCGATCTCCACGGGGCCATGGTGGTCGAGGGAATTCCCGATGCCGATGGAGACTTCGTCGCCTCGGTCCGCCAGATTGTCGGGCCCCAGATTCCCATCATGGTGACCTACGACCTGCACGGAAACCACTCGTGGCGCCGGTTCGAAGCCGCCACCGCCACGGTCGGCTTCGACACCTACCCCCACGTCGACATGGGAGAACGAGGTGTCGAGGCGTCGCAACTGCTGCGGAGGACTTTGCGGGGCGAGATTCAGCCGGTTACCGCCTTTCGGTCACTCCCCATGTTCTGGAGCGCCCCCCGTCAGGTGACGTCGCACACGCCGATGAACGAAGTGATCGCACGACTTCACCAGATCGAGCAGCGTCCGGGTATCCTCACCGCCAGTGTCTCCACTGGTTTTCCCTGGGCCGACGTCCCCCACATGGGCTGCAGTGTCTGGGTGACCGCCGACCGGGATCAGGCGCTGGCCGACGCGACCGCACGGGAATTGGCCGACTGGCTCTGGGAACGGCGGGCCACCTGGCAGGCTCCCCCCGTGCGGGTCACCGAGGCCCTTGATCAGGGAGAGGCTGCCGGGAAGTATCCCATCATCCTGGCCGACCATGCCGACAATACCGGCGGCGGTGCTCCAGGCGATTCGGTTGAAATCCTGCAGACCTTTCTCGACCGCCGGCTGCAGGATGCCGTGGTGTTGTACATTGTCGATCCCGAAGTTGTGGCCGAAGCGCAGCGGGCCGGTGTGGGAGCCACCCTGCAGACCCGGGTGGGTGGCAAGTCGGACCCGGTGCAGGGGCCTCCCGTGGCGATGCGGGCCGTGGTGCGGGGGCTCAGCCAGGGAGAGTTCGTCTACGACGGGCCGATGTATGCCGGGCTGACGGGCAATATGGGTCCCTCGGCCTGGCTGCAGCAAGACGGAGTGAGTGTCGTTGTGGTCACCAGGACCGAACAACCGCTCGGCCCCGCCTTCGCCAAAACCCTGGGAATCGATTGCCGGCAGATGAAATACATCGCCGTCAAATCGGCCGTGCACTTCCGCAACGCCTTCGAGCCGTTCGCGGGAAATATCTACAGCGTCGATGCCCGCGGCACCCACACCCACCACTTTCCCACTCTGGCCTACCGGCATCGTCCCCGCCCGATGTATCCCGTCGATGGCGAAGGCCCCGCCCGGCTGGGCTGAACTGCGAGGCGGTCTTGCCGGTTGCCAAATCTCCCGGGGCCTGTTCCCTCTCTCTGACCGCTGAACACTGCTGCCATGCCCGATGCCGCTGTGACTGTTTCGATTGCCGACCTGCGCGACTTTGTGATTGCCACCCTGCGCCAGACCGGTTTGGGCGAGGCCGACTCGGCGACCACGGCCGACGCGCTGGTTGAAACCGACGCCCTGGGGGTCTTCACTCACGGGACCAAACTGCTGGCAGGCTATCTGCGAAAACTGCGCGGAGGGGGATACCGCCCCGGGGCCACACCCCGCATCGAGAGGGAAGGGGCGAGCTGGGCACTGATCGACGGCGAGTCGGGCCTGGGGCAGGTCGGAGGGGTATTCGCCATCCACACGGCACTGGCCAAGGCGCGCGAGACGGGCATGGCCTACGTGGGCCTGCGCAATACCGGGCACATTGGTGCCGCGGGGTATTACGCCACGCTCGCCGCCCGGCAGGGCATGATTGCCCTGGTGACGGGGAATGACATTCCCAGTGTGGCGGCCCCCGGTTCACGGGGCCCTGTGCTGGGTTCCAATCCCATCGCCTACGGCATCCCCCGAGGGACCGACGACCCGATTCTGCTCGACATGGCGACCGCGGCCGTGGCGGGAGGCAAGGTGTATGCAGCCCACCAGCGGGGGGAACCCATTCCTCCCACCTGGCTGATCGGTCCCGACGGCCAACCCACCACCGACGGCAGCCTGTATCCCCAGCAGGCGTCGCTGGCCCCCATGGCGGGCCACAAAGGTTATGGGTTTGGCTTGTGGTGCGAGATTCTTTCGGCCGTACTCCCCGGGGGTCACCTCACCTGGCAGGTGGGGAGCTGGATGTTCGATGAACCAGCCCGCCCCTCGTGGCACAATGCCTCGTTCACGGTGTGGAACGTGGCCGCCATGACCTCGGAAGAGGCGTTCCAGAGCCGGTTGCGGCATCTGGTCGACGAAATCCACGCCACGCAAACCGCCGAGGGAGTCGAGCGCGTGCTGCTCCCCGGGGAACGGGAGTGGGAGCACCGGCGGCGGGCCGTGCGGGGAGGAATTCCCCTCCCCCCCGATGTCACCGCCAAGCTGCTGTCGATTGCCGCCGAAACTGGACTGCACCCGGCCTGGCTGCCGAGTGCTTGACCTTCGGAGGGGCCGCTCGTCCCGGAGATTGAAACCGGCGTTGGCGGGGAATCGATCCGTCGGCAGGACCGCGCCGGTTCGATCGCGGGCGCGATGTTCGCGTCCCATCTGTAAAACAGAATCGTTGAGGGCCCACGGGGTTTCCCGTCAACCGACCGAAATCATCTCCAGCAGCGACTTGCGGACGAAGTAGAGCCAGAACAGGGCGGCCACCAGCGCAACCAACAACCCCAGGGCACGCAGCCAACGGGCCTGCTTCTCGGCAGGGGTGCGAATCTTGCCTTCGAGCAGGTCGCGCAGCTGATCGGTCGACGGCAGATCTTCCGCGGTCGGGACCTGGTCGATCTGGGCCACCCAGCCCTCCAGCTGACCGGGTTGTTCCGGCAGCCGGAACCGGAGCCCGTAGGGATTCACTTCCACTCCCTCGTGGGATGGGACGTCGTGGTCGCCGGTGGCGTTCGACATGGGTCTCTAGGGTTTCCGATTGGGAGTTTGCAGAGAGGTGATCCAGACAAACGGACGTCCCGATTCATCAATCAGCAGTTCGTATTTGCACGTGGCCTTCCCCAGGATACGGTCATAGGCCTGGGCCCATGTGGTTTTCCGCAGCGGGAAGTCCACCTCATGACTGGCCAGGTCAATCTGCTTCGCCTGCAGATTGGGGCGATCCACCAGCACGGGAATTCCCGTGACCGCCGTCGAGGCCGCCAGCACCCCTTCGATGTCGATCTCGGAGAAATGAATCTCGCGGAACACAAACAACGGCGGCGCGGCGTCGGCGGGGGCGAGATTGCGGTACCAGCCGATTGGCCAGACCGCCGGGGTACCTTCCAGGTCGACCACCGCCAGGTCGATCGAGCCGTCGGGCTGGCGGCGGGGGCGAAACCCCAGCCCCACTTCCGCCAGCACCAGGGCCAGGGCGGTCCCCTGGGTGAAGCCCCGCACCGACTGGCTGCAGGTCACTGCCGGGTCGAGCTGATTCCGTTTCTGTTCCGTCTGGGTCGTCCAGCGCAGCGGATGCCGGTCAGCCCACTGGAACCCCGCCAAGACCTCCCGGAGGGACACATCCTGCGTCTCGATCGCCAGCGGTTTCGAGAGCGATTCCATCACCGAAGTGAATTGTTTCTCGGAAAGTCCCCACAGCCGCTGTCCTTCGGGTGCCCCCTGGGCCCCATAGGTCTTCAGTTCTTCGATCCACTCGGCAAGACGGCGGGACTCACCCGGGGCGAAGGCCCGGTCGGCGAAGACCAGCCGCCCCGTCTTGTCGAGACGTCCGACGATCTGCAGTTGCCGGAAGGAATCGCCCCGTTTCTTCTCGGTGATCCCCGGTTGATCGTCCTGCAGGCCGCGGCGGATGGTGCAGGGGATCTTCAGTTGATCGCACGCTTTCTGCCAATCGGCCGCCTTGAGGGAATTGGCCTCGGGGCCGGTCAGCAGTTCCAATTGGATCAGGGTGGTCGGAACCTTGTCGGGCCGGGTCTCGGACCCTTTCCGCGCGGGAGTCGGAGGCTGCTGGGCAATCGCCCGGGAGCGCTGCGGATTGCGTGGTGGTGTCTGGGCGAGGGCGACCGACGGCAGCAGTGGCAGCACGCCCCCGACCACCGTCAGCACCACTCCCAAACCGATTCGAGACGGCATCCTCACCCCTCACAGACCCAGAACCGCAGAGAACGTCCCTTCCCACCTGCCAGATCGACCTCGACATCCTGTTATTTTACGCAGATGAAGGATCGCTGATTCAATTGGCAAAATCCGCGCGGCAGAAGAGTCGACTGGCGAACCTGGGTGAACCCAGCCGCCTCCTTGACCTTGTCTCAAGTTTTCCGTACTGTTTGGATCTGAACTTGGCTCACCTCTCCAGCACTCATTCCATGCTCCGCCGTCTGCCGCGACTGCCCCTGCTGCTTCTGCCCCTGTCTGGGGGAGAGGTCTAGGGTTCTCTCTGGCGACCGCTGACTGGCGCTTTGAACACCCCGAGACCTCCGGTCGCGGGGTGTTTTGCTTTTGTACCCTTTGTCGTTTGAGTCTGACGATTTCTGACTTTCCGTTTGTCCCCCGGGGGCGTGGCCCCTGACCGCTTTTTTCCTCCACCGGTTGTCCCAGGACACAGAGGACTCCATGTCTGATCGAGTGATCATTTTCGACACCACGCTCCGCGATGGCGAGCAATCTCCGGGCTGCAGCATGAACACCTCCGAGAAGCTGGAGGTCGCGGCGGCGCTGGTGGAACTGGGGGTCGACGTGATCGAGGCGGGGTTCCCGATCGCCTCCCTGGGAGACTTCGAGGCGGTCCGCGAGATCGCCCGGCAGTTCGGACAGGGAAGCACCACGATCTGCGGCCTGTCCCGTTGCCTCGATAAAGACATCGACCGGGCGGGAGAAGCCCTCGCGGTGGCCGCCAACCGGCGGATCCATGTATTCCTCGCGACCAGCTCGATCCACCGCGAGTTGAAGCTCAAGATGGACAAACCCGAGATCATCCGCCGCACCGTCGAAGGGGTGGCGCGGGCGAAGCAGTTCACCGACAACATCGAGTTCTCGCCCGAAGACGCCGCCCGGACCGAGCTCGATTTCCTGACCGAGGTGGTCACCGCGGCCATCGATGCCGGCGCCACCACGGTCAATATTCCCGACACGGTGGGCTACGCCACCCCGCACCAGTACTTCACGGTCATCTCGCACCTGCGGAAGCACGTTCCCAACATCCATCGGGCGGTCATCAGCACCCACTGCCACAATGATCTCGGGCTGGCCGTAGCCAACAGCCTCGCCGGTGTCGAAGCCGGTGCGCGTCAGATCGAGTGCACCATCAACGGACTGGGGGAACGGGCCGGGAATGCCGCGCTCGAAGAGATTGTCATGGCCCTCCGGACCCGCGGTGACCATTACAGGCTGACCACCGGAATCAAGACGCGCCGGCTGTGCGGAATCAGCCGGATGGTCTCGAACATCACCGGCATGCTCGTGCAGCGCAACAAGGCGATCGTCGGACAGAACGCCTTCGCCCACGAGGCGGGCATTCATCAGCACGGCATGCTCCAGGACCGCTCGACCTACGAGATCATGAGTCCCGAGGATGTCGGCTCCACCGGGACCAGTCTCGTGCTGGGCAAGCACAGCGGACGGCACGCCTTTCGCGACCGCTGCGGCCAACTGGGCTTCGCTCTCGACGAGACGCAACTCGAACAGGCGTACCAGGACTTCACCATCCTGTGCGACAAGAAGAAAAACGTCTACGACGCCGACATCGTCGCGATTGTCGAGAACCGCACCGGTGAAACCCAGGACCGCTGGAACATCCTGCGGTTCCACACCTCGGCGGGCACGGGCATGGTCCCCACGGCGACCGTCGAGCTGACCGAAAACGGGAACCCCATGGAGCCCGATGCCGCAACCGGTGACGGCCCGATCGACGCGGTCTTCAAAACCCTCGAACGGCTCACGAACATCCGTGCCCGCCTGCAGAATTACCAGGTTCGCAGCCTGACTGTCGGCAAGGAGGCACAGGGGGAGGTGCTGGTCGAGATCGAGTACCAGAACCAGGTGTTCCATGGCCGCGCCACCAGCACCGACATCATCGAGGCCAGTGCCCGCGCCTACCTGAAGGCCCTCAACAAGGCCTCCATCGCCCAGGCCAATTCCCCCAAGGCACATCCCCAGCACGCGGTGGAGTAAGCTGGGGCGTCAGACGACCCGGGCGGCTTCGGCCTCCTGGAAGATCCTGTGGCCGCGAGCTGCCGCCAACCGGCAGCTCGCGGCCACAGCGGGTTGCATCCCGCAAATCGACCAACACGGCTGGCCCCGCGGGGCGTCCGTTCGCACACCGCGGCGCGACCACCGCCACCGGCCCAATCAGGCTCAGCCAACCTGGGCACCGCGAGATCAGCGCCCCCCCCGCGATCAGGGGGACGGTTTCGTTCGGTTCCCCACCACGCGGGCGAGAGAGCGGCGGGCGCGGCCATGGTCTGGGTTCCGCGCCAGGCACGCCTCAAACGCCTCAATTGCCGACTCCTGGTCCCCCCGCAACCGATGGCACTCTCCCAGGTAGTACCACGCCTGGTACCAATCGGGGGCGTCGTCAAGCAGTTGGCTGAACAATCCCCCCGCATCGGTGATCTCGTTCCGCCGGTACATCTCCATCCCCGCCTGCAACAGCGACCGCTGCTTGCCCAGGGCGGCCACTTTGGGCTGCCGCAACTTCTCGGCCGTCTCGACCAGCAGCGTCTCCAGCCCACCGTTGGCCGGACTGATCTCCAACGCATGCAGATACCCCTCCCGGGCCCCCTGCCAGTCGTTGGCCCGCGCCGCCAGATCACCCCGCAACTCCCACGCCTTGGATGAGGGATACCGCTGCTGGGTGAACTGCCGGTCGATCAACTTCCGTGCCGAATCGACTTCGTCCGCCCGCAGCGCCAGTTCGGCCAGATCCTGGTTCACCGTGAGATAGGCGTTCTGCCAGAGCGGGTCGGCCAGCATGCGACGGACCAGAGCCCGGGCCGGGGCCCCGTCGCTCGATTTCCGCTGCGTTTCCGCCGCCACACCGTAATCCCGCACAAAACCATACTTCTTCCGGATCGGACGCAAGTACAGCTCGGTGTCGTCCAGGCCCAGCGAGACAAACCCCCGCAGCGACCGGTCGAACGCGCGGTCGGCCTGGTCCTGCTCACCCAGCGCTTCGAAATACCGTCCCCGCAACTGCCAGACCCGCAGGTCATCCCGATGCTGACCCAGCAGTTGTTCCAGCAGTGGTCCGGCCTCGGCCCCCTTGCCGCCGCGCACCAGCAGCTTCGCCCGCTGGTAGACCGCGGGCCAGTAAAACTCCCCCGCTTTACGGAACGCCTCAGCAGCCGCATCAGTCTCTTCGCGACGCAGCGCCAACCGTCCCAACTGGTACCACGCCCGGGCCGACAGCAAGCCCCCCGAGTCATCGGCGACTTTTTCAAACCAGCCGCGGGCCTTTTCGAGACGCCCCAGACGGCTGTCACACAACCCCCGCTGATACGCCGTATCTCGCGAGGGATCCAGCCGCCAGGCCTGCTCCAGACAGGTGTCGGCCTGGGCATAGTGGCCATACGCCAGACAGGCATCGGCCAGCGTGCGCCACGCGGCCGGATCTTCCGCTGGCGGGTTCTCCAACAGCGTCTGCAGCTCGTCGGCCGTTTGCGAATCGTGGTACTGCCGCAAGTCGGGCAGCGGAACCGCCGGTGAATTCCAGCGCCGCCAGGCCAGCGTCCCGATCACCGCCAACTCGGCCACCAGCACTCCCACCCAGATCCCTCGTCGGCCGGTCATGGCGACACCTGCCCCTTCTGCTGAAACCAGGCCACCACGCCCCCGACCCGATCAAACGGTCCATTCAGATGCAGGCCGCCGGTCACCACATCCAGACGGCCATCCCCATCGAGATCCCCCACCGCCACCGTCACCCGATGCGTCGGCTGGTTGTCGATCTGCCTTGGGGTGAAGTTCTGCTGCCCGTCATTTTCGAGCCAGACCACGCTCGCGTTCTCGGGATTCGTCCAGTTGTTGACCAGCGACACCAACACCACATCCCGGTCTCCGTCGGCATCGAGGTCTCCCACCGCACAGGCGTAGGTGGTCCCCAGATCCGCAATCCGCCGCATGTCGAACTTCCAGTTCCCCCGATTCTCAAACCACAAACACCCGTGGTATGCCTGCGGATGGGCATGGGCCACTTCCAGGTTGTCTCCGGCAGGCAGCAGCAGATCGATGTCGCCGTCCTGATCGAGATCGTCAGCGACCAGACCGGCACTCCCCAGATCGTCATTGATGGTGAACCACAGCCGCCGCGACCGAAACTCGCCGCCGCCCAGATTCTCAAACCCCCACAGTTCTTCCTCTTCCTGCGAGACAATCGCGGCGATGTCGAGATCGCCATCGCCGTCGTAGTCGGCGAGGGGGACGTGAATGGTTCCGGGGGCGTTCAGCAATTCGTGGTCGCGGTAGCGCCCATCACCCCGGTTCTCCAGCCACAGCACCTGGCCCCGAGCGTAGCCAAACACCGCCACCGCCAGATCGATGTCTCCGTCTCCATCCAGATCACCCGCCTGGCAGTCGGCCACCCGCCGCACATCGTCGAGCAGGGTGTGCGTCTCAAAACCCGTGGAGGTGTTCTCGAGCCAAACCACCCGCCCGATGACGCCGTCGTTGGGCAGAATGTCTCCCAGCAGGCTGACCACCAGATCGCGGTCTCCATCGCCATCGACATCGAGCACAGTGGCGTGGGCCGGGGCGGCCAGGTCGGCGGCCAGAATCCGCTCGCTCCAGGTTCCGCCCGTGGAGGCCGACAACAGCTTGACGCAATTCTGCTTGGCGTCGCAGACCAGCACGTCGGCGCGGCCGTCATCATCGAAGTCGAGCACCTGCACGTGCGCGATGAAGGGGCGGGCGTCGGCCGGGTCCGACAGGCTCCGCCGCTCGAAGGGAAGCCGGGTCGGCTCATAGCGGGTTCCTCCCAGGACGGCCTCGACCGGCAGTTTGCGCTGGGGAGGAATTCGCGGAATTCCCCACCACGCCAGGACCGGCAGCAGCAGCACCAGGGGAATCAGCCAGAATTCATGCCGTTTTGCCAAGAGACGCTCCCTGAGTGGGAAACCAGCCCCCCCGTTTCCCGAAAAGACCCGCCCGTGTCAGCCCGCCGACACGGTGCGCTGCACGCCCGTCACCACATGATAGGTCCGCTGAAGTCGCGACTCCACGGCGTCGAACATGCGGGGCATCTGCTCTTCGAACCAGGCGGGGGTCTTGGTGACCATCAGCACCTGGCCTCCGGGCTTCAGCAGGCGGCGGGCGGTACGCAGGAACAACTCGGCAATCTTGTATTCCGAAAAGTACGGGGGATTCCCCGCCACCACGTCGTAGGTGCCCCGCTCTCCCGCCTCTCCCTGATCGTCCAGAACCGCCTGAACGCCGGTGATGCCATTCGCGGCGATCCCCCGCAGGGTGCACTCGATCGCCCGGGGATTCGAATCGAGGGCCAGCACCTGCACCCCGGGACAGCGGCGGGCCGCCGCGAGGGCCACCGCCCCACTGCCGCACCCCAGGTCGACCACCCGGCTCCCCGGTTTCAGATCGAGCGACTCGATCAGTGCCCGGGCTCCCGCGTCGAGGCTGCGATGACTGAACACCCCCGGTCGGCTGAAGACCCTCAGCAGCTCCCCCTGATCGCGAAACGCAAACTCGCAGTCGAAATTCTTGTATTTGTCGTGCAGCTCCCCCTTCACGGCCTGATACCACACCCCCTTGCGGCGGGGCGTGCGGGTGGTCTTGCCAAACAGCCGGCGCATCTCGGCATGCAGCCACTGATCGTCGGGGTTGGAGGTCGCGGCCAGCAGTATGCCCCCCGGCTGCAGGCGCTGGTGCATCTGCTGCAGCCAGTCGCGGGTCAGCTCGGCCTCACCCCGGGGATCGACCGGCAACAGGGCCAGATCGACCGGCTGATCGGGCAAGTCCGACGCACATTCGCACTGCAGCGTGGGGAGCGACTCGGCGCATTCGCGGGCGGTCTCACGGCAGCGGTAGAGATCGAGAAAGTGGCAGACCGCGCGGGCGGGGGCCAGTTGCCGTACAGCCGCCGCCACCGCCTGCCCCCGACCCAGGGAGGTCGACAGCACCGAAGTGAAGGAACGGGCGGGAAGTCCGGCCAGAGCCTCAATCAGCAGTTGTTCCGGCTCGGGCCCGCGCTGCTGCCGAAGCTGCTCCCATTCCAACTGCTGCTGTTCCCGACGTTTTCGCGAGGCCATGAAGACTTTCAGACGCGGCTAAAGAACCCGTGCGAAGACGCACTTCAAATAGGCCGACTCGGGGCAGTTGACGTCGACCGGATGGTCGGGAGACGGCCCCCGGCTCTCCAGAATCTGCACGCGCCGCCGGGCACTGTGGGCGGCCCGCCCCAGCACCTCCTCAAACTGCGCCCGCGAGACATGGCCGGTGCAACTGCAAGTCACCAGAAATCCGCCCGGCTCCAGCAGCTCCAGTGCCATCCGATTGA
>Ga0315906_10003184_pt1 | contig 21983 bp, 13 predicted proteins | sample LakEriMetagenome_4_FD_203526 | JGI IMG/M metagenome (GOLD analysis project Ga0315906, IMG submission 203526) | Freshwater fungal communities from buoy surface, Lake Erie, Ohio, United States - Buoy 2 MA122 | ecosystem: Environmental > Aquatic > Freshwater > Lake > Lake biofilm | place: USA...
AGGCCAAAACGTTTATTGCCCATGATAAGCAATAAAGGAATCATAAAGCCGATTAAAGGTCCGGCCACATACCAGGGCCAGGGTTGGGAGAGAAAGTTCATCATATAAACAATTATTTCAGATTAAGTCAAAGGTCAAAAGGGAAAACCAAAAATTAATACACTGAACTATCAAATGTAAAACAATTCAATTAATCGTATACTTTTGCTTCACGAATTGCACAGCCATGAATAAATCTTTTGTACAACGCATAGCGTCAGAAATTGAGGATATCAAAGCCGCCGGTCTTTTTAAATCAGAGAGAATTATTGAGAGTCCGCAAGGACCGGAAATTATTGTGAGCGGAAAAACCGTTTTGAATTTCTGTGCCAATAATTATCTCGGATTGTCTTCTCATCCCCGCGTAATTGAGGCTGCTAAAAAAGCCATTGATGAAAGAGGATTTGGCATGAGTAGTGTGCGTTTCATCTGTGGCACGCAGGATATTCATAAAGAACTGGAAAGATTGATTTCAGAATTTTTGGGTACAGAAGATACGATTCTTTATGCTGCCGCTTTTGATGCCAATGGTGGCGTGTTTGAGCCACTATTCAGTGAACAGGATGCCATCATCAGCGATGCCCTCAATCATGCTTCCATCATTGACGGCGTTAGATTGTGTAAGGCACAACGTTATCGATATAATCATAATGATATGGCGGATCTGGAAGTTCAATTGCAGGCTGCCTCCAATGCCAGAAGTCGGATCATTGTAACCGATGGGAGTTTCAGTATGGATGGCACGATAGCGCAATTAGATAAAATTGTGGAACTGGCTGAAAAATATGACGCGGTGATTATGGTGGATGAATGTCATTCTACGGGTTTTCTGGGTAAAACAGGCAGAGGCACGCACGAGTATAGAGGCGTATTCGGGAAAATTGATATCATCACCGGAACACTGGGTAAAGCACTCGGAGGAGCGAGTGGTGGATTTACGAGCGGAAGAAAAGAAGTCATTGAAATGCTTCGTCAAAGATCAAGGCCCTATCTTTTCTCCAATACCCTAGCCCCAAGTATTGTGGGCGCGTCCATTGAGGTGATGAAACTATTGAGCAGTACTACTGAGTTGAGGGATAAATTAGAATTGAATACAAAATACTTCCGGTCTCGGATGACAGAAGCTGGTTTTGATATCAAACCCGGTGAGCATCCGATTGTGCCTATCATGTTGTATGATGCGGTAGTAGCCCAAAATTTCGCCACTGAATTACTGAAGGAAGGCGTTTATGTCATTGGCTTTTTCTTTCCTGTTGTGCCTAAAGGGCAAGCCCGTATTCGCGTGCAGTTGAGTGCTGCCCACGAACAACATCATTTAGACAATGCGATCGAAGCGTTTGTGAAAGTAGGGAAGAGGTTGAAGGTTGTCAGTTAAAGGTTGTCGTAGTTATCCTTGTTGTCGTGGTTGTCATAGTATCATTTCGTCCTTTGTGACTCTGTGCCTTGAAGTCTCTGTGTTAAAGAACTTTCAACAAACCGATTTCCCGCATCCTCGTACCTTTGCCAAAAAATATTCATGAGGCTACTATTAGTTAGTGTCGCAGTGTCTTTTCTGTTTTTCTCCTGCTCCATCAACAATCTTACCGAAGATCAGCAACTCAAAAAGTATTTCGATCAATATCAGGTCTCAGGTAGTTTTGCCATGTTCGACAATGCACAGGGGCACTTTACTATCTACGATACCACTACTTACCGTAAGCGGTTTACCCCGGCTTCTACTTTTAAGATCGTCAATTCATTGATTGGACTGGAAACGGGCAGAATTACAGATGAAAATATGATCATTCCCTGGGATGGGGTTACACGTTCCTTTCCGGATTGGAACAAGGATCTGACTATGAGCCAGGCATTTGAATACTCCTGTGTTCCATACTACCAAGAAGTCGCCCGCAGAATTGGCAGAGATACGATGCAATTCTGGTTGGATACATTGGCTTATGGTAATAAAAATTGTAGCGGGCCGATCGATTCATTCTGGTTGAATCAAAATCTGAGCATCTCCTCCGATGAACAACTGGGCCTGGTTAAGAAATTATATTTCGAACAACTGCCTTTCCAGAAGCGTACGCAGCAAATTGTGAAAAAGGTGATGCTGAGAGAAAGCACGGATCTTTATAAGCTCAGCTATAAAACCGGCTGGAGCTTGCAGGAAAATCTTGCCTGGATCGTGGGCTGGATTGAAGAGAACAGAAGACCCTATTTTTTTGTATTACTTGTAGAAGCAACGAAAAAAAATCAGGATCTCCCCACCATTCGTAAAAAATTGCTGACGGATATATTAAGTCATTATGATTTTATGAAGGGGAAGAAGTGATTCGGTTATCGGTTGTAAGTTGGAGGTTAAAAAAGTCAAACTCAAAAGTCAAAACCAAAAATCTATCAATGCTTCCAATTATTCATTCTTCATTACTAATTATTAATTAATCTATGCAGATATATACTCCCTCATTAACGGAATATAAAAGACTTCAAACCCGTGAGGTTCGTATCGGCGACTTGCTTTTAGGTAATTTCAATCCAATCAGAGTGCAAACCATGACCACTACGGATACGATGGATACGATTGGTACGGTAGAGCAATCCATCCGTTGTATTGAAGCCGGCGCGGAACTGGTACGCATAACAGCTCCTTCCAAAAAAGAAGCAGAGAATTTGCTGAATATCAAAAATGAATTACGCAAAAGAGGCTATCATACGCCTTTAGTTGCTGATATACATTTTACCCCTAATGCAGCGGAAATCGCGGCCAGAATTGTAGAGAAAGTGCGTGTGAACCCAGGTAACTACGTTGATAAAAAGAAATTCGAACAGATCGAATATACGGATGCGGAATATCTGGAAGAGATTGACAGAATCAGAGAAAAATTTACGCCGCTGGTTCGCATCTGTAAAGAACATGGTACAGCTATGCGAATCGGCACCAATCATGGTTCTCTCAGTGATCGGATTATGAGTCGCTATGGCGATACAGCCATTGGTATGGTGGAAAGTGCCATGGAATTTTTGCGTATTGCAAGAGCGGAAAGCTTTCATCAGATTGTCCTCAGCATGAAGAGCAGTAATCCTCAAGTGATGGTGCAGGCCTATCGTTTGCTGGTGAAACAAATGATGGATGAGTTCAGTGAAGCCTATCCGTTACACCTCGGTGTAACCGAAGCGGGCGATGGAGAAGACGGTAGAATAAAAAGCGCTGCCGGTATCGGTACGTTACTGGAAGAAGGTATAGGAGATACTGTACGAGTAAGCTTAACCGAAGATCCTGAATTTGAAATTCCTGTATGTCGTGATCTAGTAAAACGATATACGCAACCTGTCCCACAAAAGCAGGGTAAAATTCCTGCAATCGAACAGCTCCCTTATTCTCCTTTTGAATATTCCCGAAGAAAAACTTTTGCTGTTCAAAATATCGGCGATAAACAGGTGCCGGTTGTAGTTGCGGATTTATCACATATCGAAAATGTCCGGCACGAAGATTTGCGCTCAATTGGTTACCATTATGATGAGGCTACAGATAAATGGAGTATCGGCGACATGGCGGCAGATTATATATTCACCGGCCATCAGTTGCTTACTTTTGAATTGCCTGGCACCTTGCGGGTGATTGTTTATCCCGAAGCATGGAAATCAAGCAAAGCGTCTGCATCAGGTGAGCAGAAATATTTCCCGCTGTTTATGAATAGTGGATTTGCATCAGCTGATGCAAAAGATACAGCGCTCAATTTTGTGATGGTGGATTGCTTCAGCGATCAAACACCTGTCAACGATTATTCTTTTCTGGATGCTGTTGCCAATGACCCTACAGTTGTTATTTGTCTCAGTAGCAATAATGCTAATGCGATGCAAAGTGTAAGAGCGATGCTGGTGCAATTCATGCAACAAAAAATCTTGAATCCGGTTTTGTTGCTTACCAATAGTCAATGGTCAACATCTGATGAACACCTTATACATTACGCTACTGAATGCGGCGCACTTTTGTTGGATGGGATGGGCGATGGACTTTGGTTAAGTATGAATCATAAAGCGATTGATGCCTTTAGTAATCCGGAAAATCAACTGAGCGGAAGAATATATGCAGCAACATCTGTGGCTTCTCCTGAAAGTTTTCTAAATCAAACTTCTTTTGGGATCTTACAAGCTACACGTACGCGTATTTCTAAAACAGAATATATTTCTTGTCCGAGTTGTGGACGTACGTTGTTTGACTTACAGGAGACTACGGCAAAAATCAGAGCAGTTACTAATCACCTTAAAGGCGTGAAAATCGCCATCATGGGTTGTATCGTGAATGGTCCCGGAGAAATGGCTGATGCAGATTTTGGTTATGTGGGTAGCGGAGTAGGAAAGATTACATTGTACAAAGGAAAAGAAATTGTCAAACGAAATATAGAAAGCGACATTGCTGTGCAGGAATTGATTCAACTTTTAAAAGATTATGATGCATGGGTGGAACCTGTAACCGCCTAACCGTAAACTCAAAACTCAAAAGTTAAAAGCTAAAAGTTATATAGGAGAATTGCATGAATACAGATTTCTTAGTGATTGGTTCGGGTATCGCGGGATTAACCTACGCGATCAAAGTGGCGGAAGCCTGTCCGGATAAACGAATTCTGGTATTGACAAAATCGCAGACGGAAGAAACCAATACCAAATATGCACAGGGCGGTATTGCGGTGGTACATGATCCTGAAAATGATTCCTTTCAAAAACATATTGAGGATACCCATATAGCTGGCGATGGTTTGTGTAAACCTGACATTGTGGATCTGGTCATCAAGGAAGGTCCGCAAAGGGTACAGGAAATCATTGAATGGGGTGCTCGGTTTGACAAAGAGAAAGACGGTGATTATGCATTGGGCCGAGAAGGCGGTCACAGTGAGTCCAGGATTTTACATTATAAAGATGTTACCGGTGCAGAGATGGAACGTGCTTTATTAAGCAAGATTCGTCAGCTATCCAATATTGTATTATCGAGTGAATATTTTGTAGTAGATCTGATTACACAGCATCATCTTGGTTTTTTAGTAACCAAATCAACTCCGGATATCCAGTGCTATGGGGTATATGCGCTCAACTTAAAGACGAATCAGATTGATATCATTCGTTCAACTATTACTTTGCTGGCAACAGGAGGTAATGGACAGGTCTATCGTACGACCACTAATCCCAATATTGCCACGGGTGATGGTGTAGCCATGGTGTATCGGGCCAAAGGGAGAATTGAGAATATGGAGTTTATTCAATTTCATCCTACGGCTTTGTATAAGGCCGGACAAAAAGGGCAGGCATTTTTAATTACCGAAGCGGTCAGAGGCGATGGTGGTATTTTGCGCAATCATAAGGGGGAGGCTTTTATGGAGCGATACGATGCCAGAAAAGATCTGGCACCCCGCGATATCGTGGCCAGAGCCATCGATAATGAAATGAAAATTCACGGTACGGAACATGTATGGCTTGATTGTCGGCATATTCCGCACGAACAATTTCTCAAACATTTCCCTAATATTTATCAAACCTGTTTTAATGAAGGGATTGATGTAGCGAAGGATATGATTCCTGTAGCGCCTGCGGCGCATTATAGTTGCGGAGGGATTAAGACAGACGCATGGGGCAGAACATCTATTAAAAATTTATTTGCAGCCGGAGAGTGTGCCAGTACGGGCTTGCATGGAGCCAACCGATTGGCAAGTAATTCATTATTGGAGGCAATGGTATTTGCACACAGAAGTTTTGTAGATAGTATTGCTATTGTTCAAGCGTTAAATATGCTAGCAGTATCTATTCCGGAATGGGATGCGAAGGGTACATCTGCTCCGCGTGAAATGATTTTGATTACGCAGAGTTTAAAGGAATTGCAGCAGGTAATGAGTGATTATGTGGGTATCGTACGTAACAATGTGCGTTTGCAAAGAGCGGCACGAAGACTGGATCTGTTATGGGAAGAAACAGAGACATTATATAAAGACACAATGATATCGCCGCAGCTGATGGAGTTGAGGAATATGATTACGGTCGGATATCTTATTACCAAGGGCGCTATTTTCAGAAGAGAGAGTCGCGGACTTCATTACAATACCGATTATCCGCAAAAAAGCGAATTACTGCAGAATATAGTGCTGTAATATTTCTCCTTCTAATACTGGAAATACAGTAGAAGTTATCAGAGAAAATATTGCTTTTAAGTCAAAACTCAAAGGTCAAAACCAATGAAACTTTTAGGCTTTGCTTATTGAATTTTGATTGTCTCACTGGCCAGACTCCAGTCGGGTGCCAGTAAAGTATTTATTCTCAAATAAATCAAATATTTTTGCACTCTAATTATGGGCTACTATTCCGATAAATATGAAGCGGTCATTGGGCTTGAAGTGCATGCACAACTTTTGACAAAATCTAAACTTTTTTGTCCGGATCCGATTGCATTTGGTGCTGAACCTAATACGCAGATTAGTCCGATCAGTCTGGCTTATCCGGGCACTTTACCAAAACTGAATGAAGCGGCGATTGAGCTGGCCGTACGCTTGGGGCTGGCCTGTGGCTGCGAGATTGAAGACCGTAATTATTTTGCACGCAAACATTATTTTTATCCTGATTTACCCAAAGGATATCAGATCAGTCAGCATACCACACCCATTTGCAAGGGCGGAACTGTAACGATTGTTACCGCTGCTGGTGAGAGAAAGGTTCAGCTAAACAGGATACATCTGGAAGAGGATGCCGGCAAGAGTATTCATGATTTATACGATGCATATACTGCGATAGACTATAACAGGGCCGGTACCCCCTTAGTGGAAATTGTTACCGAGCCTGACTTGCATAACGGAGAAGAAGCCGCAGCTTATTTTACTGAGTTAAGAAATCTGGTTCGTTATTTAGGGGTATGTGATGGCAATATGGAAGAGGGTAGTTTACGATGTGATGCCAATATATCTATTCGCTCCATAGGGTCAAAAGAATTGGGCACCAAGGCTGAGGTGAAAAATTTAAATTCCATTCGTTATGTAAAGAAAGCCATTGATTTTGAAGTAAAGCGCATGATTGAATTGGTTGATCGCGGAGAAAAAGTAAAGCAGGAGACAAGAGGGTTTAATCCTGATACTGAATCTACTTTTTCAATTCGCACCAAAGAAGATGCGAATGATTACCGTTATTTTACAGACCCCGATTTGCCTGCTTTTGTAGTAACTGAAGCTTTCAAGGATTCAGTTAAAAAATCACTTCCTGAATTGCCCGCCGAAAGAAAGCAAAGACTGGTTCAGCAATATACCATTCATGAAAAAGACGCAATACGCATTGCTGCGGATAATGAGTGGACGCGTTTTTTTGAAGCTTCTGCTACATTGAGTAATCAATATCAGCAAATTGTGAATTGGATGATGGGTCCTTTGAAATCTTACACGAATGAAACAGATCTTAATATTGAAGCAACACAGCTTACTCCGCAGATTTTAGTTGACTTGATGCTGCTTGTGGAAAAAGGCAGTGTGAGTCATTCTGTTGCCACGCAAAAATTATTTCCGCTATTGGTTAAAGAGGGGGGTAGTCCTCAGCTGCTGGCTACTTCTTTAAATCTTTTGCAAGAGAGAGATGAGGATATGCTGAGCGGTTTAATTGATCAGGTGCTCAATTCGATGCCGGGTAAAGTAGAGGAATATCAAAAAGGAAAAAAAGGATTGATAGGTTTATTTGTAGGAGAAGTAATGAAGCTATCAAAAGGAAAGGCGGATCCGAAGTTGCTAAATCAAATTATTGCTAATAAATTACAGTCATAATTTTCTGCAGGTTACACATTCTAAATTTTATCTTCATCTATTATTTTTTTTATGATCAGATCATTCATTATTCTTTTGGTTACAGGTTTCTTTTTTGCTTGTACAAACGAAACGGGGAAATCATTTAGCGTCAGTGGGGCTATCAAATCGGCGCCTTCGTCTCCCGTATATCTCGAATTGATTTCATTTAATAATACGCCACCACAGGTTATTGACAGTATGACAATCAAAGACGGCAAGTTTTCATTTAAAGGAAAAACAACGGAGGAGTCGTTGTTGCAAATTCGTTTACCGGAATTACAAGATGCGCCTTTACTATTTATTGTGAATGATAAAAGTAATATTGAGATTACCGGTGAGTGGGGTAATCCTGCTTCATTTCGCTTTAAAGGATCTCCCGCTTCTGAGCGTTTGAGGTTATTTGTAGATTCACTAACAGCATTACAAATGAAAATGATGTCATCGGATACTACTCAGGTGCTTAATGATACCATTGCATTGCAACGTCAGTTGGTACAGGAACAGCAACAAAAGGCATTCAAATCATTTGTAATGAATACTGCCAAAACTGATGAAAGTCCGGTTATCAGTTTGTTTGCTGCTTCTATGAATATGGGAGATGATGCTATTGAATCTGAGGCGATGCTCAATCAGTTGCAGAAAAGATTTCCAAAGCATAGTGGTGTTATGATGGTCGTAAAAGATTATCGCGATATTATGACAAAAATGGAGGAAAAGGAAAAAAACAAACCAATACAGCCCGGTGTGCAGGCACCTGAAATAACGTTGCCAGACACGGAAGGAAAGCTGTTTTCATTAAGTAGCCTAAGAGGAAAATATGTGTTGATTGATTTTTGGGCGAGCTGGTGTGGTCCTTGCAGGGAAGAGAATCCAAATGTAGCAGCAGCCTTTAAAAAATATCAGGCTAAAAACTTTACGGTACTTGGGGTATCATTGGATAAGACTAAAGAAGATTGGCTGGGTGCCATCAAAGAAGATAATTTAGTGTGGCAACATGTATCTGATTTAAAATTTTGGGATACGCCTATGGTCAATCTATATGGATTTATGGGTATTCCATATAATGTGTTGATAGATCCTCAGGGTAAAGTAATTGCCGATAATTTGAGAGGGGCAGCTTTAGATAAAAAGCTCGAAGAGGTGCTGAAATAGAAAAGGCCCCGGTGGAAACCGGGGCCGCAACCAAAACTAACTGCTTATGAGAAAAAATTAATTTCTTTTACAAATTTCGTTGTTCTTACTATTGTTCTGTGTTCAAGAATTGTTAATGTTTTTGACAAAAAAGAGAGGCCTCAATGGAAATTGAGGCCGCAACCAAAACTAACTGCTTATGAGAAAAATTTTTACTACTGCAATTAAGACGATTTTTTTTGCATAATGTTACTTTCATTGTGTTAAATAAAAGTAAATACAGGTAAATATGTAGCGGAGATTAGGAAATGTATTATTAATTATTTTCCTGCATCAGCTTTTCTGCATTTTCTGCTACCTGTAAAGCTTCAATTAATTCTTCTATTTCACCATTTAATACGGCATCCAGATTATATAAAGTGAGGCCAATTCTATGATCGGTTACTCTTCCCTGCGGGAAATTGTACGTGCGGATTTTAGCGGAGCGGTCGCCTGTACTTACCAGACTTTTTCTTTGTCGGGAAATCTCTTCTTCCTGCTTCCGAACTTGCTCTTCATAGAGTTTGGTGCGTAAAGTTTGCATGGCTTTCTCTCTGTTGCCCAGCTGGGTTCTTTCGGTTTGGCATATTACTACTGTCCCAGTAGGAATATGGGTGAGCATTACTTTTGTTTCAACTTTGTTTACGTTTTGTCCTCCTGCACCTCCACTTCGAGAGGTTTCCATTTTCACATCACTTTCTTTGAGTTCGAAGTCAATTTCTTCTGCCTCCGGCATTACCGCCACCGTGGATGCACTGGTATGCACCCTACCACTGGTTTCGGTGGCGGGAACACGTTGCACCCGATGCACACCACTTTCGAATTTTAGGGTGCCATATACATCATCTCCCGTTACTTCAAGTTGTACTTCTTTATAGCCGCCAACGGTTCCTTCATTTTCACTGAGAATAGCCGTCTTCCAACCTTGCTTTTCGCAATATTTAATATACATTCTCAGCAGATCTCCCGCAAACAGACTAGCCTCATCTCCGCCTGTGCCGGCACGTATTTCAAGGATGGCATTTTTGTCATCCTGTGGATCTTTCGGAATTAACATCTGACGAATCTCTTTTTCAAGGATTTCTTTTTGTTCTTCCAGCCCTGGCAGTTCTTCTTTCGCTAATTCCTTCCATTCGGCATCCTGACTGTACAGCGCTTCTTTGTAGGTTTGGATATCGTCATTCATTTGTAATAGTTGCTTGCGCGCCAATACGATTTTCTCGAGCTGACGATATTCTTTGCTTAGCTGTGAAAATCTCTTATTATTACTTACTACTTCAGGATTCGTAAGTGCAATACCTATTTCATCAAAGCGTGCCTGTAAGGCTTCCAATTTATCTAACATATCATTTAGGCCGGGTGTATATTTGTCTGTTCTTTCCGGTTTGCAAAAGTAAATCAATTCAGGTGGCTTACAGAAAATTCAAGGCAACACATTTATTCGACGGCTATTCTTTCAAAGACGATACCGTACTCATTACGGACAGTGACGGTAAAATTATTGATTTGATACCGGCATCATCGACCGGCGATGATTGTGAGGTATATGATGGCATACTTACACCTGGCTTTATCAACGCACATTGTCATTTGGAATTAAGTCATCTGAAAAATATTATCCCGCCCTACACAGGCTTAATTGAATTCTTGTGTTCTGTTGTTACAAAAAGAAATTTTGCCCGTGAGGTCATCGACCAGGCCATTCATGATGCAGAAAATGAAATGTATCAAAATGGGATTGTAGCAGTGGGGGATATTGGAAATACGGCAGATACTGCTTGCGTGAAAAGTAACAGTAAAATCAGATGGCAGAACTTTGTAGAAGTACTCAGTATGACTGATGAAAATGCTTACAAAGAAATTGAACATTATCAGGCTGTCTGCCTAAAGATGCATCAAACATTACTGGCATCTAATATTCCACATCGTTCTGTATTGGTGCCACATGCTCCATACACCATTTCACCCAAAAGTTTTGAAATGATTAATGAACGTACAGCGGGACAAATCATTTCGATGCACAATCAGGAGCATCCTGCGGAGGATGAATTGTATCAAAAGGGGGGAGGCGATTATTTGAAGCTGTTTAAAATTTTTGGTATCGATGTTTCTCCATTTCCTGTCACCGGTAAGAGTAGTATTCAGTCTGTATTGCCACATTTCAATCATGGACAAAAGATCTTGCTGATTCATAACACCTATATGCCGAAAGAAGATATTGTGTGGGCGAATACGTATGCTGCCGCTAATGGGTTATCTCTTGTTTATTGCCTTTGCCCTTCTGCAAATGCCTATATTGAGAATCGTTTGCCCGATGTTGAATTGTTCCGGCAAATGAATTGCCATCTCGTTTTGGGAACAGATAGCTACAGCAGCAACTGGCAGTTATCCATTGCAGCCGAAATTCATTTATTATATGAGAAAAAAAATATACCGCTGGATGTATTATTACAAATGGCAACGCTTAATGGTGCTATAGCGTTGAACTGGGATGACGAGCTTGGAAGTTTTGAGAAAGGCAAACAGCCAGGTGTGGTACTTTTGAGTAATGACTTACTATCGTCCCGCCGTATTCTATAATGGAGATTAGCTTAATATTTGTCGTAAGACAGGCAGTGTTTTCATTTGTCCGAACTCCGGGATATGCGCTTTGTAGTAAGCTTCCATCATCTCCAGAATTTGTTGGCGGTTTTTTCTGTTAAGTGGAATTTCCCTTAGGTCATCCGGATGCATTACATTCATCAGCTCCTTTAGCAGTAATACTTCTTCTCCTTCAAAATATGGACTGCCTACAGCCGCTTCCCCTGAGAATTTACCCTCTGAAATTTGAAAAATATGGAATGCAGGATTGCTGTCGGCATGAATTTGAAATCCCAAAAATGAAGTCAGGTGAATAGCTGCATAAATCGGGAAACTGGCGCTTGCTTCAGTGCTGTGCTTATCCAGCCAGATGAAGCCTTCTTCCAGAAAGGAAAACAGATTAGCATTGTTTTCAGGCTGCTTAATGGTTTTAATGACTAATTCAATGATGTATAAAAGCATTGAGTTTTTTATCACATCAAATAGCAGCGATTCGTATAAATATGCCCACTTGTATTCCCGAATTCTTTGGAGTGATTTTTGTTCGTGATGATATACTACCAAGTCTAATATGGCACCGGGTTGAAAATAATTGGCTTGAGATGATTTTTTTACGGACGAAGTTCGTACGCCTTGAACAAGATATGTTTGTATGCCAAATTGCTCAGTGTATATCAGTACAATAAGGCTGGTCTCACCATATTTGGTGACTCTTAAAACAATCCCTTTCGTTTTATGCAAAACCTGCGTCAATAATCTTTGCTTACTTAATGAAAATAATTTTGCCTGCAATTTTTTCAAAACCTGTCTGGTCGGTTGCAAGTATGAGATAAACGCCGGTAGCAACACGGTTGCCTGTATAATCTTTCCCATCCCAAACGGCTTGTCCGCCCAATGCTCTGGTTTGATATACGAGCCGGCCATTCAACTCGGTAATCTTGACATAGGCATTGCTGGCAAGTCCTCTGATACCAATTTGTCCGGTATAGTTGGATGGTACAGGCTGAGGGAATACAAAAACCGATTGATGTTGTTCGTTTCCTTCTGTAGCCGTGCTTCTATAACTGCATATCCCTTTGAAAGTGGAAAAGAAAACTTCTCCAGAAACGGGATCAATAGCAATTCGGTTGATAATATTATTAAGGAGTGGACTATTTTGTTCTGTAAATCTTTCGATTACTTTTTCGCCGTCGGGGCTTATTAACCAAACACCGTTTTTTGTTCCAACCCATTTTCTGTTGGCACCATCTACTGCGATGGCTCTAACTTCTTCATTGCCGAAAAGAAGTCCGGCAAAATTTCCTTGCTGAATTACTGGTTGAAAGGCTTCGCATCCATTGGCTGTAAAAACTTCACCCGGACATTGAATAATACCGATTCCTTTATCGGTGCCTAACCAAATAAAACCATCTTTATCCTTTGCCATCGCCTGCACTAAGTTGCCTGGAAGATTCCCATTCCCTTTCCCGAATTTCAACCATTTCCATTGGTCGTCATTTGGATTATCTATTGAAGCGCCATGATTGTAACAATATATTCCATTTCCCTGCGGCACTTGAATCCACTTTTGATCATAGTCGTCAATGAGAATCCCTCCCACCATATTATCCTGAATAATAAAAGGAACACGGAATTTTGCCCATGAGCCATCTGCTTTCTTAACACCAAAATTTCTTTCACCTCCAAAATTGCTAAACCAAAGATTCCGTTGGTTATCAAAAGCAAGTCCGCTTACGCGATAACTATTATCTCCTATTGTTTTTTCTATAGGTGTGTTTTGTTTGTAAATTTTATAATTATCGGATTTTATTTCAATCAGTCCTCCTCCGTTAATTACGCTTCCGTCTGTCTGACCTAGTCCGCCACCATAAGATCCAACATAAATCGTTTCATCAGCAGGGTCAACTGCAATTGTGATGATATCAAGTGTTGTATCCATCCAGGGTCGCGTTTCTTTATTGTAGGCCATCCATGTATTATTTTCAAAAACAAAGAAACCGGATCGATTATACTGGTAATTCCATGCTGAATTTATACTTCCACCACATACATATAACTTGTTATTTTGAAAAATCATTTCACCGTCGAGTGTACCGAAAGGGGAATTGATTGAGATATTTTCAAATAACGCATTGTCTTTGATCACCACTCCTTTGATATTGTCAGATATATATGTAACATTATTCAAAGAGACCGCATCCAGCGGAGTGGCTAATTGTGAATTGTCTTCAATGATTTCGCTTGTATTTGTATTGATATTATAGATGACAATTCTTCTTTGATTATAATTTCCTTTTTGCTGTGTGATGAAAATCTTGTTTTCTGATGCACTGGTTTTAACCCAAGCCCAATCATCTTCATATACTTTTGTCCAGTTGTTATCTGATTGTTTATACAGTTGATTATTTAACTGCGTAAAAACGATATTGTTTTGAGTCATTACATTATCTGTAGTGCCTGACGGCAAATTATTTTGATCGCTTAATACTTGCCAATTCAAAAAGTTTTCAGGGAATGGATTGTTTAAGGGTAATCGTTTCAACCCCTCTCCCGTAGCAGCATAGAAATAATTATTGTCTGCTGTTATACCATACACAGGTATGTTCTTTCCGTTTTTGCCCATAGGCCAGGTGGCGGCAATTTCATATTTACTCATATTGACAACAAAAATTCCCATACCGGATGCCATGTAAGCAAAATTCCCTTTTATGAATATGCGGTTGATTGTTTTGTTGCCAGATACATTGCTCTTCAGGATATAGGGGATATTAATAATATCATTTCTGTATATTACATCAAGATTACTGTTATCGTAGGCTATAAGTAATTTGTCTGTATTCGGATCATGCTGAATGGTTCGGATACCCAAATCATTTAATCCATTTAGTTTAGTGTATTGCTCAATGATTCTGTCTTCATAACTTACTGAGTATATTCCTAATTTAGAGGCAACATAAAATTTGTCTTCCGCAAAAACAATTTCTTTCGCAGGTCCGAACTCCAAGTGTAGTCTCCATTGCCCTATGCTTTGTATCTGGGCGTAGGCAGATGGGGTGAAATACAAAAACAGGGCTATAAAAAAGCTGTGGGCTTGTCGCATAACTCAAAATTAACTGTTTAATATAATGTATTGAATTCTGTATGATTAGTTTTTTCGGTGCTTTGAATGCCGTTTCTTTGCCAAAATTTACTGCTATGTGGTATCGTCTTGGCACGATGGTTTTAAAGTATCGTGTAGTATTATTGATAATACTTGCACTTATCACCGGTTATATGGGTTATGTAGCATCACGCATTCAGTTGAGCTATGAGTTTTCACGAGCTATTCCTACAGACCATCCGGCATATTTACAATATCAATCCTTTCGTAAGCAATTTGGGGAAGAGGGTAATTTACTACTGTTAGGGGTAAAGACTGACAGTATGTTTACGCTTTCTTTTTTTAATTCTTTTCGTCAGTGGCAAGAAAGTATGCGGCAAATCAATGGGGTAGAAGAAGTGTGGAGTGTGTCTTCTGCCATTTCGTTGCGGAGGGACAGCGTTGAAGAAAAATTGCAATCGCATCCAATATTTTCCTCCGACATTGCAACGCAGGATCAATTGGATTCGGCCGCACAGGTTTTTTTAAATATCCCTTTATATAAAGATCTTTTTTATAATCCTGAGCATCATGTTTATCTGGTGGGGGTAAGGGTAGATAAAGATGTACTGAACAGTAAAGCCCGTAATCAATTGGTGAGTGCAGTGATGAATAAGTCGGCCGCCTTTGAAACTTTGCATCAAACGGACGTTGCTATGAGCGGCCTTCCGCTGGTAAGGACAGTTATGAGTACGCGTATTGCCAATGAAATGAAGCTTTTTTTATGGCTATCCCTGATTTTTTCTGCTGTTATTCTGCTCTTGTTTTTCAGATCATTCAGTGCGATGTTGTTGAGTGTGGTTGTGGTTGCTATTGGTGTTGTTTGTAGTTTGGCTACGATGGTACTGCTGCATTATAAGATTACTTTACTGAATGCTCTGATTCCGCCGCTGATGGTTGTAATTGGAATTCCGAATTGCATTTATTTCTTAAATAAATTTCACCTGGAGTATAAAAAAACCGGTAATAAAACAGAAGCGTTAAAGCAGATGATGGGTAAGATGGGTGTCGTTACACTTTATTGCAACATTGCTGCCGCTATTGGATTTGCTGTTTTTGCGTTAACAAAGAGTGCGATTTTGAAAGAGTTTGGTGTGGTGGCAGGCATTAATATTATGTTGCTTTTTCTCATTTCATTTATTCTTATTCCTTCTGTTTTAAGTTATTTAAAGCCACCTAAAAGAAGGCATGTGCGTTATTTGGAAAATGCTACACTGAATCGCTGGTTGATGCGGATTGAACAATGGGTATTTGTTCATCCAAAAACAATTTATATGGTTTCGGGAGTAGTGCTTGTCATAGCAATTGCTGGAATTTATAAACTTAAAAGTGTGGGTTATATAGTGGATGATCTTCCAAAGAAAGATATTCTATATACTGATTTGAAATTTTTTGAACGTTATTTTGGAGGGGTAATGCCTTTGGAAATAATTATAGACACTAAAAAGAAAATGGGGGTTACACGCAATCTTAATACCATGAAGAAGATCGACACCCTGGTTGAATATTTGAATCAGCGTCCAGAAATGGGAAAGAGTTTGGCTATAACTGAGGGGTTGAAGATGGTACGTCAGGCTTACTATAATGGTGACAGTTCAATGTATGGTTTACCATCTGACTTTGATCTGGCGTTTTTATCTTCTTATTTACAAACCAGTAAAGACACTGCTAAAAACAAGTCGGCCGCGACAAAAATTATTTCCGGTTTTACGGATAGTCTGAGACAGAAAGCAAGAATCAGTATCACGATGGCAGATGTAGGGACGGCGCAATTGCCGAAATTACTTGAGGATATCCGGGGAAAGGCGGATTTGATTTTTAACGGAGACAGTCTTGCCTGGATCAAATTACCTGAAGGTAATCGGGTAGGAGAAAGCCCAACGAGAAAAGCTGATATTATCCTCACCGGTACAAGTGTTACATTTCTTGAGGGTAGCAGGTTTATAATCAATGGATTGAAAGAAAGTATTTTCTGGGCATTTTTGCTGATTGCATTAACGATGTTGTATTTATTTAGGAGCTGGCGGATTTTGCTGGCAGCGTTAATACCAAATATTCTACCATTGGTTATTACTGCAGGCATTATGGGCTGGACAGGTATTCCATTGAAGCCAAGTACGGTTTTGGTATTCAGTGTAGCGCTTGGAATTGCCATAGATGTAACGATTCGTTTTTTGATAAATTACAAGCAGGAGCTTCCTCACTATTCAGGTAGGATCATACCTACTGTCAAGCAAACCATTCAGCACACAGGTATCAGTATCATATATACATCTTTGGTATTGGTGGCCGGATTTGTGGTTTTTTGTTTTTCAAGTTTTGGAGGAACCCAGGCATTGGGGTGGCTAACATCTTTGACTTTATTGATTTCGATGGTGGCTAATTTGGTTTTATTGCCTGTTTTGATGGTGAAATTTGACAAGAAATATTAAAAAAAATAAACAAACCTGTGGTTATTTTAAAAAAATAAAAAATTATTGTTAATATTTTGATATTATTTATTATTTTTATAGAGTCGCCATAACTGACTGTTGTAGGTTTCTAATTATTTAAACATAACAAGTATGAGAAAAATTATTGCTTTGTTGAGTGCAATGTTTATGATTGTTTCGGTATCATGGTCTCAAACCAAAACCATAACCGGTAAGATTAAAGATGAAAAAGATGGATCCCCACTTGCTGGAGTGTCGATTGTAGTTAAAGGTACAACCACAGGTACAACTACCGGTAATGATGGATCATTTTCGTTAAATGTTCCCGCCGGCGCCAAGACATTGGTAGTATCTTCACTGAATTTTGAGTCTAAAGAAGTAGCAATTGGAAAAGGCGCTATCAGTGTAAGTTTGACATCTTCAGAAGCCGCTTCCTTAAAAGAAGTAGTTGTTTCTGTTCCATACGGAACAGTAAAGAAATCTACTTTTACGGGCTCTGCAGGAACAGTTACTGCTGCTACTATTCAAAAGCAGCAGGTTACATCAGTAACAAGAGTTTTAGAAGGATTGATTCCGGGGGTAGCATCCACAAATGGTGGCGGTACTCCGGGTGGTGGAACAACTATCAGGATTCGCGGTTTTGGATCAGTGAATGCCTCTTCTAATCCTTTATATGTTTTGAATGGTATTCCTTATGATGGATCTATATCAGCAATTTCAACTGATGAAATTGAATCAGTTGATGTGTTGAAAGACGCTGCAGCAACCAACCTTTATGGTTCAAGGGCTGCAAATGGCGTTATTATGATAACTACTAAAAAGGGTAAAAAAGGTCCTGCCAGCATTCAGGCTTCTATTCGACATGGTATTTCTACACGTGGAATACCGGAGTATCAGAGGGTATCTACACCTGAATATTATGAATTATCCTGGGAGGCTATCAGAAACAGAGAGGTATATGCTTCCGGTCAAAATTTTGCAACAGCTGGTGCAACAGCGAGCAGTCAGTTAACAGGCGCTCAGGGACTTGTTTACAATGCTTATAATGTACCTGGTAATCAATTGGTTGATGCATCAACAGGAAAAATTAACCCCAATGCACAATTACTTTGGAATGATTCATGGTCGGATGCGCTTTTTCAGGATGCAGGAAGAACCAATGTGAATTTAAATATTTCCGGTGCAAACGAGCGCTCCAATTATTTTATAAGCGGCGGCTATCTGAAAGAAGATGGTATTGCTAAATTTTCAGGATACGAGCGTTTTAATTTCCGTACAGATGTGAGTTCTCAGGCAAATGACTGGTTAAAAGTGGGTATTGCTTTTGACGGAGCATCTGATACGCGCAACGGCCTTTTCGCAGGAGGAACTGCAACATCTAACCCTTTCTTTTATACTCGTCAGATGGGGCCTATTTATCCTGTTTATCAAAGAAATCTTACGAATGGCAGCTTTATTTTGGACGCTAACGGTAATAAAGTATTGGATTTTGGTATTCCTTCTCAAATGGGAACTAGACCTTATGCCGGTAACTCTAATTTATTAGGATCTTTGGCGCTGGATGTTCGTCGTCAAAAAAGATTAAATGGTAATATCAATTCTTTTGCTGAGGTGACATTTTTGAAAGATTTTACTTTTAAGACAACAATTGGGATGAACTATTTTGTAATAGATGAAATGACACATCAAAATAGCGAAAATGGAGATGCTCAAAACGTAAAAGGTAGATCTACTCAAACAAATAGTCAGTCAGTTTCTTTGACTGCCAATCAGGTGTTAAGTTGGAATAAAACAATAAAAAGACATAATATCCGCGCATTAGCCGGACACGAAAATTATCAATACAAAACGAATTTTATTTCTGCTACAAAAACAGGATTTAGTTATCCCGGTCAAACCGTTCTTAACAATGCAGCAGTTATAGAAGCCCCGCCAAGTTCAGCAGAGGACATTCACAGGATTGAAAGTTATTTTGGAAGTGTGAATTATTCATTTGATAATAAATACCTTTTGTCCGGGTCATTGAGAAGCGATGGATCTTCCCGTTTCGCTAAAGATGTTCGCTGGGGACAATTCTATTCTGTGGGATTGGGCTGGAGAATTAAGCAAGAGAAATTTATGGAAAATCTCAACTGGCTTGATGATATGAAATTGAAAGTAAGTTATGGTGAGGCAGGTAATGATAATATTGGACTGTTTTATCAATATATTTTCTATTACTATGCTGATGGATTCGGAAACTTTACAACGCCCAACCGTTTATCAAATGCTAATTTAAGATGGGAGGGTAATAAAAATCTTAACTACGGGGTTGAATTCTCAATGTTTAAGAGAAGGTTGACGGGAAGTGTTGAATTATTCTCTCGTGTATCCCAGGATTTATTATTTGATGTTCCTTTGGCAGCTTCTACAGGTTTCTCCAGCATTTTTGAAAATGTGGGTGAGTCAAAAAACTATGGTGTAGAAGTTCAGTTAGGCTATAATGCAATTCAAAAGAAAAATTTCGATTGGAGAATTGACTTTAATATCACGCAATTCGAAAATGTGATTACGAAACTCCCACCTTCTCAAAAAACAACAGGTATAATTTCTGGCAACAAAAAATTGTCTGAAGGAAAATCTTTGTATGATTTCTGGTTGCGTGAATATGCAGGTGTAGATCCGGCTACCGGATTGGCGCTTTATTACAGAGATGTTCGTGATGCGAATGGTAAACCAACCGGTGAGCGCGTTTTAACTAATGACATCACACGTGCAGATTTTTATTATGTTGGCGCCAGCGCTATTCCGGATTTTTATGGTGGGATTACGAACTCATTCCGTTATAAATCATTACAATTATCGATTTTAACGACCTATTCTTATGGGGGTCATTTTTACGATGGTAACTATGCCGGAATTATGCATTCGGGATCTTTTGGTACACATTGGCACACTGATATTCTTAACCGTTGGCAAAAACCTGGTGACGTAACCAACGTACCAAGATTACAGAATGGCACGAATCAGGATGGCGCATCTTCAAGATTTTTATTTGATGCCTCTTACGTGAATATTAAGAATATTACTTTATCGTATGATTTAAGTTCAATCCTTACAAAAAAATCATTCGTAAAAGATGCACAATTTTTTGTAAGTGTTGATAATGCATATAATTTCACTTCAAAATCCGGAGGGAATCCTCAACAAAGTTTTGATGGAAATGTGGATGCAGGATATCCACTGTTTCGCACGATAACTTTTGGAACAACTATTAAACTTTAAAAATTCGCATATGAATCTGATCAATAAAAATCGACTGAATGCATTGTTATTATTGACTGTCGCATTTGTTGGCTGTAAAAAATCATATCTTGATACCAAGCCTTCAGACGCTATCACGCCTGAAAAAGCATATGAGTCTATTGCAGCACTGAATTCTAGCGCTACAGGCGCATACCTGTCTGTTTTCGAATATACCCCTCAGACGGGAGGTGGTGCGATGCATGATGCTTATGGTCAAAAATCTATTGACCTTGCCAATGATCTGATGGGTAATGATATGATTGTGCATACTCAGGGATATGGCTGGTATAATGCAGATTATCAATACACTGCATGGACACTTCCTAATGGAGTAAGGACACGTTCAGATATTACCTGGACTTTCTATTATGATTTAATTAAACAAGCTAATCTTGCTTTAGATAATACTAAAAACCTTCCATCTCCTACTGCCGACCAACTGGCTGTAATTGGTGAATTTTTAGCTATCAGAGCATGGTCTTACTTTGGGTTGATTAATAATTTTCAACAAACTTTTAAAGGGAATGAAAATACAAAGGGCGTTCCCCTATATACTTCTTTAACAACTCCCAAAGGCAGAGGAACCGTTCAGGAAGTATATACACAGATTATTCAGGATTTAACGAAAGCAGAACAATATTTAAATGGGCGCGTAAGAGCAAGCAAAGTGAGAATCGATGCCAGCGTAATTAGAGGGATTAGAGCCCGTGTTGCTTTAGCTATGGAAGACTATCCTACGGCTGCAAATTATGCAAATTTGGCACGTCAAGGCTATACATTGATGACTAATACTGTGTATCAATCACGCTCAGGTTTCTCTAAGATTGATAACGCAGAATGGATGTGGGGTTCATTAATACCTGCCGATCAGGCGACTATTTTTGCTTCTTTCTATTCTCATATTGATGCCACACAATTTGGTTATGCTCAGTTGGGCGGACAGAAAAAAATTCCTAAAGCATTGTATGACAAAATCCCAACGGGAGATATTCGTAAAAATGTATTTAGAGCACCCGGTACAGGCACGGCCACTCTTCCAGATTATACGCAAACTAAATTTGCCGTACCTACTGTTGGAAGCTGGGCAGCAGATTATCTATACATGAGAGCTGCTGAAATGTTTTTAATTGAAGCAGAAGCATTAGCACGTCAAGGCCAGGATGCTGCTGCGATCACAGTTTTGGAAAGCTTGGTTAAGCCACGCTTTGCAGCTTACACCGCATCTGCTTTATCCGGAACTGCACTCATTGATGAAATATTATTGCAAAGGAGAATTGAATTATGGGGAGAAGGTTTTTCATTATTTGATATTAAGCGTACCAAAGTAGGCTTGAACAGACCTACTGGTTCAGGAAATCATGGTGCGCCTAACTTTAACCCAATTGTTTTAACACTTCCAAATGCAAGTCCGCTGTTTTTAATGAGAATCCCTCAGCGTGAACTGGATAATAATCCAAACATGACGCCTGGAGATCAAAATCCTTAATTCAATCAATTTAAAAATAATTTCAATGCGTACATTTCATTTTGCTCAATTAAGTTCATTCGTTA
>Ga0315906_10003185_pt1 | contig 21980 bp, 20 predicted proteins | sample LakEriMetagenome_4_FD_203526 | JGI IMG/M metagenome (GOLD analysis project Ga0315906, IMG submission 203526) | Freshwater fungal communities from buoy surface, Lake Erie, Ohio, United States - Buoy 2 MA122 | ecosystem: Environmental > Aquatic > Freshwater > Lake > Lake biofilm | place: USA...
AATTTTTATAACTAATTTAGTTATAAAAAAACAAATAAAACATTAAGAAGTAATATTAATAAATAATTTTTTCTTTAATCTATCATAATACATATTAGTTAGTAACAAATCTTCAATATCAAAACCATAAATACCAAACATTCCATTTGTATGATTTCTATTTAATATATGTCCTCTATGTTCAAGAGGAATAACAACGCCAGTAAATTGATAATATATAACACCTTTTCCATCACATTTATTACACATAAAAATATTATATCTACAAATAGGACAAGTTTTTGAATTTACAATCCATTTATTTATACAAGAATTATGAAATACATGATTACATTTTAATTTACAACCATCCAAATCATCTAAATAATCACTATAACAAATAGCACATTCATCATATTTATCTTCTTCTTTAATTTCGTCTATATATTTAGATAAATCATTTATTCCACACGAAGAACAACTTTTTTTTAAATTATAAATTTGCGGAGTTGATGTACGTTCTTCTTCTCTGTATATATGTTCATATAAAATTTTTATCGAATATATTAATTCTGATAACGTAAAACCATTTTCTGAACTTATTCTAATTTCAAATAGATGAGATAGAGGAAAAAAAATAGAAATAGTAAAAGAATTATCAGGTATAACTTTTTCATTTGGATTATATAATTTTCCATATTCTCCAAAAGGATTACTTTTATTAAAAGAAGATATACGAATGCATGTTTGTATAGTTTTATCAGAAAATTCACATTTTCCATTAATAAAAGTAGGATTATGTTTTATAATTAATTGTTCTGAATCATTTTCATCAATTTCCATAATTATATCACAATTTTCACTACATTTATGCTCACTATATAGTTTTATACTCCAATTATTACGTGTAGTCCTTATTGGGTATATTCTCAACATTCACCTTTTTATTAAAAAAAATATTAATTTTTTAATAAAAAAAAGTTGTTTTATGATTTGGTGGATTGTATACATGTAATGTAACAGCAATTTCATCTTTATTATTAATACTATGATAACCTATATTATTATTCATAAAACTTATATCGTTAGTTTTTAATTCATTTGTCTTGATATGTTTCAAATCATTAGAATAAATATTTTCAATCAATGTTCCTTTTAAAACTTTTAACCAACAACCATTTAAACTATGGTCATGTATAGGTGCATTTTGTAAAGTATTCCAAGTTATAATAAAAATTTCATATATATCGTTTTTAAATAATTTATATCGATAATAACTTTTTGTATCTAAAACAATAAATTTTTCCCAATCAGTTCCGTCATATTTATCTAAAACTAAATTTAATGAATTAAAATCTGTTTTTAAAATATTATTTAATAATTTTTCCAAAGTATACATTTTTTTTTATTTAAAATATTTTCATAAATAAAAAAATGGATAACAAAATATTATTATCAATTGTATTAAGTGTTTTAATTGTATTTGGTTTAGTATATATATATATATTTACAACAATAGATGTAAAAATTATAACGAATAAAAAATATATTGAAGATGATTATGAAATCATAAAGAAAGATTTATTAAAAACTTTAATTGATAATAATATAAATTATAGTGATGTTAATATAACAAAATATAATGATGATATGACACAAATAATTTTTAAATCAAAGACAAATAGATTATCAATATCTGATATTTTATATATAAATAATATAGTTAATTTATTAAAAACTAAAAGTGAAGTAATAAAGAAATATGGATTAAAATCATCAGATGAATATTTAAAAAACAGCGTAAAAATAAACTTAGTTTATATTCTAAATAAAACATATGTTGATTCTGAACAAGATATAATAAAAAAAGAAATAAGCAATGTATTAACAGATGAAAATATTTATGATTTTGATATTATAATTGAGAAAAACAGTGATAATAATAGATTGGTCAAATTGAATATTGATTATTATAAAACAGATCTTTTTACTGAAAAAGATTTATTAAACTTAATAGATACAAAATTTTTAACAAGTTTGTTTTCAGAATATAATTTTATTTCTAAAACAAATTATGATTCAAATAATACAAATATTATTTACGAATTTATAATTAACGTAAAGTATAAAGACCAAAATATTTTAAACGAAATTAAAAATATAATGCGAATAAAAGACGTAAATAATATAACAATTACATTAGATAAATATATTGATAAAAATACTTATATGAAATTAGATATATTTTATAATAAACATAAAAATTTTGATGATAAAGAATTATTAAGAATAATAGATTTAAATTTTTCTCAAAACTCATTATTAAAAAAATATTCACTAACATTAAAATCAGAATATGATAAAAACTTATATCATTTGGATCTAGAATATTTATTAAATAAACCATATGATAAAGAAGATTTAAATGAATTAGAAACACAATTATTATCTCTTGTACTTTTAGATAAATCAATAAATGATGCAAACGTAATATTTGATAAATACATTAATGGAATTATACATATAAAAATACTTATATTTTATAATATAAAAGTTTTAGATACTAAAATAGTTTTAAATAATTTCTTAAAAAATATAAAAGATTTTAAAAACAATTTACAACTAAATTCAGGAATTACAATGAATTTAATAAGTGATGTTGAATTAAAAACAGATAAAAAAGAAATTGAATATATTTATACAGAAAAATATACTTCAAGAGGATATTATGATCCTAATAAATATAAACCAGATGGTTCACCTGATTTATCATTTGAAGATATATTAGATAAATGTAATAATGATTCAAGTTGTTTTGGAGTACAAGAGATAGATGGAGCATATAATATATGTAATTCAATTAATAAAAGAATTTACGGAACTATATATAATGGAATGTATATAATAAAAACAAAAAAATCTAAAATACCACAACCAGTTTCTTATACAGAACCAGAAAAAGATAAAATATTAAAAAATTCAAAAGATATCGAATATATAAATAGAAAAGATAAAACATGTGATGAATTATTATATATAAATGATACAACAGGACTTACATTAGATGAATTAATTACAAAATGTGGTAATGATAAAAATGTTGGAGGTTTTAATAGACCATGTTCAGGTATTAAAATAAAAAATAGACAAGATGGAAGTCAAGATATATTTGCTTGTAAGAATATATTTAATTCAAAACAAAATCCATCATTAGATGGACAAGAATTTAGTGTATTTTTACAAAATCAAATACCACCAGAAAATAAAATTTTTAATATAGGTAAACAAAACGAAGAATTTAAAACTGATAAGAATATAGATTATGTTTTTAAGAACGATAAAATTTGTATGTTAAAAGGACCTTTGCAAAGAGCGGGATTAACATTAAATCAAACTATGGATTTATGTAATGAAACTTTAAATATAAATGGTCTTAATAAAACATGTAAAGGAATATTAATAGGAAAAGATAAAACAGATTCAAATTTACAAGTAGTGTCGGCATGTTTAGAATATCAAAATAATCTTAACCCATCTATTCCTGTAAATACAAATAATTATATTTTTAAAAAAGATTTACCAATTGATAATATAAAATATACATTACCTGATTTTTCTAAACAATTTGATAAAATAGAAGGAAAAACAGTAGATAATATAGATTATTTATTAACAAACACATTAATGTGTAATGGAAATCTATATGATTTAAATGGAGCTCCAACATTAGATGAAGCAATAAAAAAATGTGATAACGAAAAAAATATAAATAGAAATGATTGTATTGGTTTAAAATTCACAAATAATGCAGATGGTTCACAAACAGTATCAGCCTGTACAAAAGAAAATATTTATACTCAAAGAGATTATGATAATAAAAATAAATCATATTTTTTAAAAAATAAATTACCATTTGTTAGATATCCAAAATTGAATTATCCAAATAATAGTGAAACAGGTGTAATAAATGATAAAACAACATCTGGACTTGATTATGTATATACAAATAAAGTAAATTGTAGTGCAACAAGTGGAGGTGTACCATCTTATTTTAATGATTTAGATATAAATCAAGCATTAGATGAATGTAAAAAAATAAAGAATGCAAATGGAAGAGGTAAACAATGTGTAGGTTTAAGTATATATGATAACGAAGATGGATTCCAAGTAAAAGAAATGTGTACTGATTTACAAGAGGGACCTGCATTTAGAGGATATGATGTAAATGGAAAAGCTATAGAAACACCAAATCTATATTTAATAAAATCAATGGTTCCAGAAATTTTGTAAATACAAAGTTAAAGTATTTTTTTCTTCTTTCTTAAATTTTAAAATCATTTCATTTACAAAATAAAAAAATCATTTCTCAAATACAAATTTAATTTTAAAATTATTTCATTTACAAAGTTAAAGGATTTCTTTTTCTTCTTTCTTTTAAAGTTTAGAAATAAAAAATCATTTCTCAAATACAAATTTAATTTTAAAATTCTTTTAAAGTTTAGAAATAAAAAATCGTTTCTCAAATTTAATTTTAAAATCATTTCATTTACAAAGTTAAATGATTTTCTTTTTCTTCTTTCTTTTAAAGTTTAGAAATAAAAAAATCATTTCTCAAATACAAATTTAATTTTAAAATCATTTCATTTACAAAGTTAAAGGATTTTCTTTTTCTTCTTTCTTTTAAAGTTTAGAAATAAAAAATCATTTCTCAAATACAAATTTAATTTTAAAATTATATAGAAAATAAAAATAAAAATGAATTTTGATTATTTAAACATTTAAAATATAAAATATTATGGATGAAATCGAAGAATTGATAATACGATTGAAACTTGAAAAATTAAAATCATCAATATACAGAGATATAATTGAAACAAATACAAATATTCGAATTAGTTTAACAGAACCTGAAAATATAATAACAATGTTTAATGAATTATATGTTATTTTTTGTTCTAAACAAATAGTTGTTTCTACTATAAATAATAGAGAAGAACTAGATGAAGATAATAAACAAAATGATAAAAAGAATTCATATAAAACATTTAAAAATTGTATAGATTTAGTAGAAGAACCTTCATTAGATGAACAAAATAATAAAATAGTTGAAGTAGATAAAAGTTTACAAAATATTCGTAAAGGATTTACAAATTTATCTGAAGCAAAAATAATATTCGATGAATGTTTTGAAAGCATAAAAAGAGAAAGAACATATACAAAAGCATTAAAAACGATAAAAAGTATTCGACTTAATATAATAGGTTTAATGACATTAGATGAATATTTAATATTATTACAATCACATTTAGATAAATTAGTAAATATTTTTATAAGAGATAAACAAATATCAGAGAAATTAGCTTTTAAACATATAATGCAATCAATGTCAAGTATTGATTTGCGTCTTAAATTTTTTTTACCATATTATTTGACAACGCAATTAGATATAGATGATCTTTCTAAATTTAAAACATGTTTAAAATTATCTGTTGATTTTGCAAAACAATTTAAACCTTTTTCACATGATGATTTTTATCGTTTATTTTTTAATTATGGAACAGCAGTATGCACAATAAAAGAATGTATAGAAAGAAATTTGATAAATATATATGGTTATAATAATGTTGTATATATTCCAATTACAAAATCAACAGATAATGATCCATTTAGTTTTTATTATTTAAAGAAAATAGATAAAACAAAAAGATATTGGCATATGGATTGTAGATTGGAAGATTTAAGTAATAAATTTATTGATAACATAAGACCATATTTAATAGAATTATTTAGAAAATTATATTTTGATGCATATAGTGATTACGATTATAGGAATAATTTTTTATATAAAGTACCAGATATCGAATTAGATTTTAAACAATTAATGCAAAATATATGTATCTTAAGTAATCCTAAAAAATTTAATAAATATTTAAGAAATATCATTAAAGATAATGCAACATATAATGCAACACATAATGATATTAAAAATTTTTCATCTGATGATACAAGTCAAAAAAGAAGATTTGAGAATGAAAAAGAAATTATCGATCCTGTTGAAACTGTAAAAATGTTATTTGATAATATATCAACCGAAGATGCTGTCGATTTTTATCGTTCGATAAATATTTTTATATAAAATAATTTAGTTTAAAATTATTCATTAACAAAGTTAAAGGATTTTCTTTTTCTTTCTTTTAAAGTTTAGAAATACAAATTTAATTTTAAAATCATTTCATTTACAAAGTTAAAGGATTTTCTTTTCTTTAATGACAATGATTACAAACATAAACAATATTATTAGAATTAAATGGTCTGTCGTCATGTATATGTAGTTGTAAATTATCTATACCGTTTCTTAATAAATAAAAATCATGTGGATAAGTAAAAAAATTTTTCATATTAATTTTTATTTCTTTAACTATATCTTCATTTTTCATATTTTTACATATATCATAAGGTATTTTGTATTGAAATCCTGAATAAATTTCACATGATATTTGAAAAGTAATTAATTTAATCATATATAATAAAATAAAAAATATGTTCATAAATGAATTTTAAATATTAAGTTTTTTGAATATGGTTTAAATTATTATAAAAATAGATTGGTTGAGTTAGATTAACTTTAATATGTTATCATAGAAAATGTATAACTTATATACAAAATAATTGTAAGAAAGATGATATACCTTTTAGAGATATAATATATAGTTGGTAGTTTTGTTATAATAACAGTATTATATATTTAAAGAAAAAAATAAAATAAAATAAAATGAAAAAATTTACTTTAATCTTTCTTAACATAATAAATTTATCTTATGCTGATTTGCGTATGGCTTCTTCACCGAAGAAAAACTTTGCGGTTGAAAATGGTGATAATGCTATTCCATTCGTAAAAAATTCTGTAGCAATTTATATGGAACCAAGTATTTTTAATTATCAAGGTTTAAAAAATCAACGTGAGAATAATTATGATAATTTTTTACGTTCTAATATAGATAATGAACAAGATAATCGTAATTTTGAAGAAGAAATTGGTAGAGATATGCTTCCATTCAGAACATATGAATCTGAAATATTTGGTAATGTAATAATTACGAACATTGGTAAACAAACTTTAATTCCTCTTCGTTGGAATAATCCACATTCATCAGAATGTGAAATAAATATTTGGATTAGAAGTAGTTTAGGTGATAATATTGTTGTTCCAATAAAAAAACCTTCTTGTTGTGGAGAAGGTTATCAAGATAATATGATTTCATTCACTATACCTACTGATTTTAATAACTTATTAACTAAAATACCTGGATTTACTGGTTGTAATATTGTTGGTGATTGTACTTTACAAATATATGCTCATTCTGTAGAACCTAGAACATACGCAATTGGTTCACCTATTCTTATACCTGATAGTAGACTTGAAATAGGTTCATTTATTCCTGCACAAAATAATTCAGTAATTTTACCTGCTACAATAGATCCACTATTAAATATTGATTATTTGACACATGAAGTATGTTTATCAACTATTAATAATTCATCTGATATTTTATCTGCTGTTCCACGATTTGCTCGTCTAGTTTCAGATCAATTCAATCATGCTTATCAAAATAGTAATTATTCTCCGTATAGTGGACAACAACATGAATCAATAAGTAAAAATCTACAAGCAGCTACAATTTTAAGAATGACAACAACAAATGGAGGAGAACTTGGAAAATCAATAATAAATAAAGAAAATAAAAAATTTATTGAATCGTTTATAAATAACGTTAATAATGTTATTGAAAAATATGAAAATAATGCTAATAACATATTTAATAAGATTAAGAATGATTATAAAACAGAAGATAAAATAGGTGAACAACAATTAGCTAATTGTTTTAGATGTTCTGATACTGGTTCAGTGAATACTAATCGCATAGAACAAAGAACATATATTCCATCTTTTGAAATACCAAATCAAAATTTAGCAAATAAATTAAGAAACGAAATGTATAGTAACGCTATTCATTTAATACCGTATAATAGTAATAGTGTTCAAATTTACATGGGTGCTTTAAAAGAATTATCAGATAGATTTCAAGAAGCAAAATTACGAGGATTTGTTTATCAACCTGCAATGATTAAAACAACTATAACTACAATGCAAGATGCTACAAATTTTATTAAAGTAGATAGAAACGGTAATAAAGATAAAGGTGTATATGCATCTAATATTGCATTGAAATTAAAAAATGATAATATTGATAGAATTAGAAATAGTTTACAACAAAATAATTCACCAACAACACAAGTTCCAACTTATCAATATACGACAAATAATAATATTCCATCATCTGAAAGTACTTTACCTCCAAATCCAGATGATTATCAATCTTATAATTTCTGTGGTCAAACATATGAAACTATAGATTGTAATAAACCATGTAATATGGGCTTAGATATCGAATGTGCTGAATTAGAAACATGTTATTTTATGACAACAAATAAATGTCTTATTCCAACTTCTTATCCTTAACTTCTAATCCTTAACTTCTTATCCTTAACTTCTAATGTTTTTTTAACCAATTTGGTTAAAAAAACAAATTTTAATTATGTATTTAAACTCCATTTAGATTTACACTTTAAACATTGGTGAAAAGACGTAATACCTTCATCACCTGATCTGCATTGTTTAGAATAACTATAAACTCTTTTTGAACCACATCTGCATTCAATCATACCTTCTTCAACCTGGAAAGGATTTATAATAAATTCATCTTGTTCTTCTTCTTCTTTAATAAATGTTTCTAACGATTTATGTTTCCATAAAACATTTTTGTTTTTAATATTAGATAGAATATCTTGTATTTTATTTCCATTTGAAATGTCTTGAATCGTTTCATATAATATTTTTTTATAAGATTTTTCATCCTCTTCTGAAATTTCAAATATATATTTTTCGAGTGTATTAACATTTTGTTCTTTTGTAAGAACAGTTTTTAATGCATTTTTACCAATTTCCCTCATATTGTAATAATTTTAATAATATCAAGTTTAAAATTTCAATTTTATTTTTTGATTAACTTTATTTTGATGAATTTTTTTCAATTGTTCTTGGAAGTGTTTTGTACGTTTTGATATCAAAGTATTGAAACTTGTTAATAACACTAACAACTTTATCATAAATTTCTCTGTATGTATTATCTAATGTATATATTTTATTAATAAGTTCAATTGGTAAATCATAGAAATAGTTGTCCATATTAATTTTTATAATAAAATTAAAATGATAATTTCAATTATTTTAAAATACAATTTTCGAATTATTCAAAAGTATTTTGATGGATTTCTTTTTAATTGATTTTCTTTTTATGGATTTCTTTTTATTTGATTTTCTTTTGATAGATTTATTAGAAAAAATAAATAAATTTATTTATTTTTTTAATATATATATTAAAATGATAGATATTTGTACTGTTGTATGTGTTTTAGAACTGATTATATTATTGCATATTTTATATCTAATAAATTATAAAACAATAAACTTATATTTGAAAGAAAATTTCGTAATAAAACAAGAATGTTCATATGAACCTAAATTATTCGAATTACGTGAAAAATTAAAACCAATGTTTGCTGATGATGTTGTTTATACTGGTGCTCTTGCGAATATTAACAAGAAAAAAATATTAAATGACATTACGTTATGTAGTGGTGATAAATCATACACAATTAACAAAGAAGATGTTTACATGTGCCTTAAAGATGAACATAATCAATATTACCACGATAATATGCTTATATATGTCTTGTTGCATGAACTTGTACACACACAGTCAAATTCCATTGGACACACACCTGAATTCCATGAAAAATTTCAATTATTATTACAAAAAGCAATCGAGATGAAAATATATGATCCAAATATTCCGGTGGTTAAAGATTATTGTTTATATAAAAAATAATTTTGAAAAGAAAATAAAAAAATGATTTTCAAAAATTTAATTTTATAAAAAAATAGATTATGGAAGAATCAAAAGACGAGATTATTTGGACTGAAATTAATAGCGAAAATTATGGAAAACAATATTTCCATTCAGAATATAAAATATTTAGTTGGTCAAACAAAGATACTAAACATAATAAAAATATAATAATTGGACATATGCATACAAACGGATATAAAAGAATATCGGTGTATAACACTGAAAATAAACCAATTAAAATAATATTTCATAGATTTATTTATGATGTTTTTAATGAAAATAAAATAACATATTGTGAAACTTGTAAAAAAAATCCAGATATTTTTGATATATTTAGTTCAAAAGATTATATTATATTCAAAAATAATAATTTGAATGATTATAGTGTTGAAAATTTACAAAGAATTTGTAAATCATGTCACGGTAAAATAAAATCAGAACATCAAAAAAAAGATATTCCTTTAATAGTATATAAAAAAGATGACGATGAATATTTTCAAATTTTTGAATCAAAAGAAAAGGCATCCGAAGAATTAAAAATAGATATTGAATACATATCAAAAAACATTAATAAGGAAAATTATATAAATGGTTATAAGTTTGAAAAATATTATGAAAAAATAAAAGGTGGAATATTTAAAGAACTTCCTTATATTAATAACATTTTAGTTTCAAATAAAGGACGTGTTAAATTTCCAGATAATAGAATAACATATGGTACTATTTCTATTAGTAATAATAGACATTGTGTAAATACTAATGGTAAAAAATATTTTGTTTATGTTCTTGTTTTACGTGCATTTGATTATGAAGGTTTATTAAAAAAAGCAGAAGAAATTAAAAATTCTCCAAAATATCCTGAATGTAAAGATATGTCGATTGAAGAAATCATAGATAGTCATCATACAAGGTATTGTATTCAAGTAGATCATATTGATAGAAATCCTTTAAATAATTGTCTTGAAAATTTAAGATGGGTAACACAACAGGAAAATAATATAAATACTGAACATGTAAATAATATTCAACAATTTAGCAAGGATAAAAAGACATTGATTGCAGAGTTTAATTCAATTTCAGAAGCAGCTGAAAAATTAGGTACAAGTGCTGGTAATATAACTGCTGTTTGTAATGGTTTACGACCAAGTGCTGCTAACTTTTTTTGGAGAATAAAACCAGAAGAGAATGCAGAATTTATAGAAGAAGAAAAGAAAGAAGAAGTTAAAAACGTTCAACAATACTCATTAGATGGTGAATTAATAGCGGAGTTCACAACACAGACAGAAGCGATGGAGAAGACTAAAATTCAAGGAATATCTGCTGCGTGTTTAGGAAAAAGAAAAACAGCAGGTGGTTTTGTATGGAAATTAAAAGACACATCTGCTGTAAGAAAAACAAATATTATACAACAATATACTAAAGATGGTAAAACATTAATAAAAGAATTTCCAACTCAAAGCGAAGCACAAAAAGAAACCGGAGTAAAAGCGCAAAATATATCGGAATGTTGTTATGGACGACAAAAAACCGCAGGTGGTTTTGTATGGAAATTTAAACAAAATAAAGGAGATGATGCTAAATTTTAATTTTTAAAATATATAAGTTTTAAAAATTTATTTTCTTTTTGAACGTTTTCTTTTTGAACTGCGTTTTCTTTTTGAACGACTTTTTTTCTTTTTCTTACCATCATTATTTATTGATTTATTTTTTTTTTCTGCAATATCTTTATGTGTATCTAAATCTTTTCGTGCTTTTTCTAATGCAGATTCATTTATTTTAAGATATTGAAATTTCTTCAAGTCTTCAAATAATTTTTCTTTTGCTTCTTTTGTTTTATATTCTAATAATTGTTTATTTATATTTATATCTTCATTTTTAAAAAAATTTTCAGCATTAAAATCGTAAACATTATTTATATCAATTTCTTTAAGAAAATGTAATTTAGTTCCATCACATATTAAATAACTACCGTATTTCGATTCAATATTTTTCACTTCATCAAATTTATCTTCTAAATTACCTAATTTTAAATATTTTAATTCATGACATATTTTATCAGTTTTTATATTATCTATATAATCTTCATCAAGAGATGGAAATACTGTTAATATTATTTTTTGTTGTTCTGCATTTAATGTAAACAAATTTAAATTACATTTATATTCTATTATTTTTATGTTATCATCTTCATTATGTTTAGATGATTTCAAATGACATAATAAACCGGATAATTTAGTGAAAAAGAATGATTTTTTATCTTCATTACTTGATGTTTTTAAGTCATGACTATATCTATACAAATATTGAGGAAAACCTAAAGTAGATGATGTCGAAAATATATTTCCCATTATTATTTATTAATATAAAAGAAAAAAATTAATTTTCTATTTCTAACTTATTTGTGGAATAACCAGTAATAGTATTTAATACAGAAAATAAAGGTTTTTTAACTTTATCATAAACATTATCAACAAAATTAATGTGATTATCCATATGATTGCAACTTTTTTTAATCAAGTCAATATCATTTTCCATTTTTCGTAATCGAATATCGATGTTCTTTAAATAGTTTAAAATTTCTTCGTTTGACATATATATATTATAATAGACATAATAAAAATAAAAATAATAATTTTAATAAATGAAATTAAATCAAAAGGTTTATCAATTTCATATTTATTCTTCAAAGAAGGGTCAAGAATATGTGATAATTTGATTGAACTACAAACAGCTGATTCTAAAACAGTATATCGCGTACTTTGAAATCCATTGTGAATTCCAACATTATATATACCATTAATATTTTTACTTTCAAAATCAAGAAAACCATCTTTTGATGTAGAGATAAAACCTGAAATATAAGATCTCCATTGTTTAAGTTTAGAATCATAATATATACCTGGATAAACAATACTTGTAGTAGGATTTTCCAAATTTTTGATATACAATTTTAATTGCCTTAAAACTTCATTTATTAATTCTTCTTTGGTTGATTCATTTGCGGTTTTATTAGTAAAAGAACTTTTTCTATCGGTTATAGAAATAGAAGTAGATAAAACAGTTTTTGAATTTTTTTCATTAAATTCCATATAATCAGTCATGTTAATAAAAATAATACCCCATTCAGATAAAGGAAAACCATATACTTTATCTAAATTTATTTTTCTATTCCAATGAAATGTAATAGAAATGTATGTATTGTATTCGGTATTTGAGGCATACGATTTTAATTTATCAAAATCACCAAAACAATTTTTAACATAAGGATTATTAGTCAAATCAAGTATTTCAATAATATTTCTAGGAGGAGTTGCGATTACTAATTTACTACAAAATATTTCTTTATCAATATTGTTTTCAGAAATAATAATAGATTTTATATTCTTATTATCATTATCTAAAATAATATTTTTAATTTTTGTATTAGTTTTAATTTCAACACCAGATTTTAAAAGAAAATCATTCCAATTTTTAAATAAACCAATGTCGTTAGGTATTTTAGGTTCATAAATTTTATAAAAGAAATTTTGGTTAAATATTTGAAATAGTTCATTAAGAGTAATTTTATCTATACCAGCACCATCTGATAATCTACAAATTCTATCAATAATATCAATCGATTCAGGACTGAAACTATTATCATCTAAAAATTTCTTTAAATTATAATTACTACCATTTTCTGAATCAAATAATAGTTTATTAAATTCAAGAAAGAAAGTTATAAATTCTTTAAATGTAAAAATAGGTAATATGGTATCTGTAACAATATTTAAGATATTATAATTATAAGGAGTAAAGTTATCGTAAAAATTATAGTTTATCTCGTCTAAAATTTTTATAAAAGAAATATAATTACCTACATAAATACGCGGAGAATGTTCTGTGAATAAAAATTCATTTTGAAAACGAACTCTTTCAACCCTATGAGCACCACCAATAGAAGATTCACTTTCAATAATTAAAATTTTTTTATAACTATCACGCATATAATGAGCCAAAGAAAGACCAGAAGGACCTGCTCCGATAATAATTAAATCATAATTTTTTATATCCATTTATTTTATTAAAGAATAAATTTTAAATTGTAAATATAATTTAAAATTAAAACAAAATATAATAAATGGAAGATAATGAAATAATATGGATAGCGAGTTTTGATATAGGGAAATGTAATTTTGCATTTTGTGTAGAAGAAATAGATATGACAAAATTAAAATCTCTAAAAAATATAAAAAAAGAAGAAAGATATAATGTGGATGGAACATGTAAATTAAATTTTGAATTGCTTTTAAAAGAAATATATAAAAATGGGAAATGTGTTTTGTTAAGAAATTATGATTTGACAGAAGGAACAAATAAAGAAAAATATTTTGATTCTGATATATGTTATAATTTATTTGATACATTAGATGAATATGAAGAATACTGGAATAAAATATCATATGTAATAGTCGAAAAACAAATGGCATTTGGAAAAAAAATAAATACGATGGCTTTAAAACTCGGGCAATCATGTCAATCATATTTTATGATGAATTATGGGAGAGATTTAAAAGTAATAGAATTTCCGGCGTATTACAAAACATTAGTTTTAGGTGCTCCTCAATCTGAGACTAAAACAAAAACAGGAAAAGTAAAATATAAAACATTGGGAGATAAAGAAAGAAAAAAATGGGCAGTACAAGAAATATTTGGAATCTTATCATTAAGAGAAGATTATGAAACGATGGCTCAAATAGGAAGTATGAAGAAAAAAGATGATGTATCAGATACAGAAGTACAATTACAAGCATTTAAATATTTATATTTTATTGAAGGTCTAAAAAATTTTTGAGCGTTTGTTCAATAGTTCACGTAAACAAGGGTGTCTAATTTCATAAACAATATTTTTTTCAATAATAGGAGTAGGTTTTAATTTAACATTAAGAATAGAATTTAATTGTGCTTTGTTTAAATTACGTAAATCAACTTTATCATAAAAAGGAGGCATGTTTCTGGAAGGGTTAGGAATAATGTCTTTAACGGGTTGTAAATTAACAGATTGTAAATCGTTCATTGTAACATAATGAACTTTAATAAAATCGTCAGTCTTTTCAATATTCTCATTCTCATTTTTATAAAAATATGAAGAAAAATAATTAAATATTGACATAAATACTTTTCTTAAATTAAATAAAAAAAAAATATTTTATAATAAAAACATGAGCGACATAATAAATTCTGTAACTTCAACCGTTCAAGAAAAAGCATCCGATATAGGTGCGATTACCGTTAGCGCTGGAATAAAAGCTGTTGATACTGTTTCAAAAACAGCGACAGTTGTTTCAGATGTAGCACAAGCTGTAGGAACTGGTTTAATTAAACATACTGAAAAATGTGATACGTCTGATATTCATAAGGAAAGTTTTAAGCAAGTAATGTTGTTTTATTTAGCATTGATAATAATTCTCGGAATTACTGGTTTTGTGAATCAATTCGGAATAAAATCATCGGATAAAATGATCGGAGCCATATTTGGAATGATGATAGGTTGTATTTTATCTAAATTATTATGGATACTTATTGGATCAAACTATGTAAAATACAATTAAATTCATAAATTCATAATTTTATATTAGAAAAAATAATATAAAATTATAATTCTTCCTCAGATGTAGGAGGAGGAGGTAGAGCAAGATATTCATATTCTAAAAGTTTAGCATCAATCATTTGAAGTAAGGTTTGAATATCACAACCAAATTTTAAATCTAAATTATAAGTTTCTTTTAAATTAACTAAACCATTTTTAGATTCCTTTAAATCATAAATTAAATTTCTACACATAATTTGTTCGGATAATTTAGTTGATGTTCCATAAAACTTTAATATTTCAAAAGATTTATTGATAGTTTCTGTAACAAAAGCAAAAGTTTTTATTCTATTATCAGGGAATAAAGTTCTAAAAAATTGTGTAATTAAACCATCATTTTGAATGTACATATAACGTAAATTGATTTTTTCTCCTGTTTGAATTTTAGATATAAATTTTAATCGAGAAAGTACTTCACGATGATTATGATCTTCCATTTTATTATAAATAAACATGATTTTAAATTTAAATAAAAAATATTAAGGAGCAACTGTATAACCTGTACCTGCTATTAAATTACCAGAAGTATCAATACATGCATAAGGAGTAGTTGAACCACCTCTTGCAAAACATAATAATCCTGTTGCTGTTCCACCATTACTTTCTTTAATTTGCCATTTATTTGCCGATGTCCCAATTTGAATACCACCATTCGCGCTAATCATATTGTTTGAAGTTAAACTTGTAACATTAGTACTCTGTGCAGATAAACTACCACTCAAAATAGCATTACCTACATTAATGTTTCCTGTTCCTGTCATGTTACCTGCTAGTGTAAAAATAGAACTAGTAGGTAATGATACTCCACCATTAGCATTAAATGAACCGGTTGTTAACAGACTACCAAAAATACCAGTTCCAGCAGATAAAGAATACCCAGTCATATTTACAGTACCTGTTCCTCCTGATAATGATAAACCTGATGAAACTAAATTAGCAAAAACACCAGTTCCAGCATATAAATTAGTACCAGTCATATTTACGTTAGTTCCAGGTTTTAAACTTAAACCAGATGAAGTTAAATTATTTACCGATATTAAATTAAAATAACCATTAGTTCCAGTTGCATTAATAATTCCTGTTCCTGTCATATTTAAAATATTTGTATTTACCGACTTAAAATAACCATTAGTTCCAGTTGCATTAATAATTCCATCAGAACCAGAAGGGCTATTAATATCTATACCTCTTCCTCCGTTGAGTTTTAATCCATTTAGATCGAGAGAATGACCAATACCAGTTGTTCCATTTGGTATTTGTATATTACTTAAATAATTAACTCCTCCAGTAGAATTTAAATTTCCAAGTAGATTTAAAGTACTACTCGTTAATCCATTTGTAAAATATCCGTTATTTCCTGTTATAGAAGAAATAACTGATAAATTTGTAATTTCACTTGTTGTAGATTTTAAATAATCGAAAGTACCTGATTTACCTAAAAAAGTACCAGTTTTCATATCTAAATTTCCTGAATTTAACGTTAATCCGCCATTTGAAGTTATTAATCCAGTTGTATTTAAAGTCCCAAAACTACCAATATTACCTTTAATAGTATTTTTTGATTCAATATCCATATCACTTGTTATTTTATTAGTAAAATATCCGTTATTTCCTGTAAAACTTCCACCAGAATAAATATTTGTAAATGAACCAGTTTCTGCATTTATTTTACTTCCAATACCAAAATTAATATTTGAACCAGTTCCACCAATAATACTTAGAGTTTTTGAACCTAAACCTATTGTATTTACAACTACATTATCAAAATTCCCTTCCGCACCAGTAAATTTTGAAGCAATTATACCATCGAATGAACCAGTTTTTGCAGATATTCCTGAAAATGTACCAGTTGTTCCAGTAAATGATTTAGAATTTACACTATCAAATGTACCGATTGATCCAGTAAATGATTTAGCTGAAACACTTCCAGTAAATTCACCAGCACCTACTCCTGTTGATAATCGTGATACAGAAGTATTTAACGCTCCTATGTCTACATTATTAATAAGTTTTGCTGTAATATTATCATTAAATGTTACACCTTTTGTAAAAGTCGCAGAACCTTTTGCATCAATATCTCCATTAAACTGTACACCTTTATTAAAAATACCAGTTTGTGCTGTAAAAGTTGAATTTGCATTCATGCTTAAATTACCTTTATCATCAACTCCGTAAGAAGTTGCATTATTTGTTGCTTGTGTTATTATATTACCCATTTTTAATTTATTAAATGAAAGAAAAATAATTTATTTTTTTTCAAATATAAAATTATCAATTATTTTACTATTATTATCAAAAAAATTCCATTCTAAATTATTTTTATCAATTATAGCCAACTCACCATATCCAAAATTTTCATAGTCATAATAAGCAGTGTAATCATGTTTTAAATAATCATATGAATCAACTTTTTCCTGTGAACCAGCAGCGCCTGAAATTATATGATAAATTCCATTATCATTTTTTTTCCCGTTGATTATACGATACATTCTTTCATAAGCATGTATATGTCCAGCAAAATATATATCTACGTTATATTTTATAAAAATAGGTTCAAATGCATTTCGTACTCTTAATTTTGAATCTAATGGATAATCAAAAATAATTTTACTATACATTGGTCTATGTCCATAAACAATAATCCAATTTCTTTCAGTTCTATTAACTTTCTTTAAATCATTTTCTAACCATTTAAGTTGATTACCAAATCCACCACCTGCACCAGAACCTATAATAGTATTAGGTGTGGTTGGTGCATTTTTATAATCAGTTTCAGTATTTATTGAGATGAAATGAATTGGACCATAATTAAAACTGTACCACATATTTTTAGAACCATTATCAGGCATTTTAAAACGTGAATTAAAAGCAGTAAAATTACGCAAATTCTTATCGCAACCGAAGTCAGAAATAGAATGACAAGAAATATCATGATTTCCAGGACAAACCATATAAGGACGATTATTAGAAAATAAACTTACACTTTCTTGAAATTTATTATAAGTCGATTCATAATATGGATTATTACCAATTTCTGATTTATCATCTGCATAAGAAATATCACCAATATGTAAAAACAAATCAATGTTTCTTTTTTTTAAACTTTCCATTGTATTATTTGAATTAACTATACCCATATCACCATAAATTGCAATTCTTAATTGTTTTTCAGCATTAATATTAGGATTAGATAAGAATTGTTGAATATTAGGATTATGATTTGTTTTAAGATAATAAAAAGACGATGGAATTAAAGAATGAGTAGGAACATGATGATGAATAGAATCTTGATGATATTGAATTGAAAATCCAGTAGATGTTTCATTTAGATTATCAGGAGATAAACCGTAAAATATTATAGGTTTTGATAAATAAGAATTATTAGTAGACCAAGAAATAGTTAAAGAATCATCATTCAAAATAGCGGTTCTAAAATTATAAGCGAATGAAAAAGAAAATAAGAAATATAAAAATTTATTCATTTTAATTTTTATTATATTTAATTATTTAATTTTATTTTTAAACTATTTAAGTTTAAAAATAATACTTTTAGTTCAATTAAAAATCAATTTAGTTTTGAAAAGATTTTTTATGTCATCTAATATCTTTTTTCGTATCTTATATCTAAAATTATATTGTTCTTTTATGAAATCTTTTTTAAACTTATATTCATAATCATCTTTTTTATCATATACTACATTAAGTATTTCATCTATCGAATTTACTGCTATTTTTATATAGTAAAAGAAATCAATAGTTAAAACATCAGAATGCGCTATAAAATAATCTATATGTTCTAGTTTATCATATTGTTTACCAAGATGATTATCAATATCAGAAACAAGAAATTCTAATCTTGAACCCACTTGAACAGGTTGACCTCTATTTCTCATTTTTTCAGCCAATTGAACTTGTGCAGGTAAACATTTTTCATAATATTCAATCTCTGATTCAACATTTTTCTTTTTTAATTGTTCATCCCTTTCTTTCTTTGTTGTTGGTAATTTTGGAACTATATAATCTCCTATCTTCATTTTATTCGGAATTATTTTACCGCTTTCATCTGTATGAGGAACATGTTGCATATTATGTGTATCACCGACTGATTTCGTAATTACAAAATCTTTGTATGGAAAAGAATTAGAACATAATTTATTGAATTGTTGAATAATGTAATATAATATATCATCTCGATTTTCTTTTTGAAAGATTTTACTTACTACTTGTTCATATAAATTTCTTACAAATACACTACTATCTCTTCTTGCAAGTAGTACACCTTTTTTACCCACCTTATCTGATACAACACCATCTTGTGTACAACTCGTGTAGAGATACCTTTTCTTCGTGAGTATCAAAAACCGGTCATAAATTACTTCTTCAAATTCAAGCTTAATTGGACGTGGAAATAATAGTGAAATTTCATCGGCAACTTTTTCAGCATAATCCCATGTTTCTCTTGCAGTTTTTAAATGTGGAAAATGAATATAATTAGAATCTGTCCTTAATACCATATTTTTACAAATAGGAGTAGACTATATCTTAAGCTTTCGCCCATATCCATTTAGTCGTTGAACCTTTTTCTTTCTATAAATAGATAAGAAACTTGGATGCGGATTATCTTTATATTTTATAAGATTTTTACTCATTCAATAATTAATTGAATCCATATATATATTTCTATATATATTTAGTACTTTATAAAAAAAGATGTCCCCGCAATTTGGATATGTTGCCTAATAAATTAGACTAGCAATATTTTTTATATTACTGAAACCAGTCGATCTCCATATACTAATTCTCCACCATATTTTTCTGGAATAGTTTTAGCCACGACTTCTATATTTACACGACCCATATAAGTAGTGCAATTATGTACAACAATTCCGTTTGCTATAAATGAATGATTTGGTACATCTATAATATCATAAACACCATCAACCCCATCATATCTTATATCAATTACATCAAGATATAAACACGGACATGATGTATCTTTACGATCAATAGAATATATTTTTTTTGAAATCTTTTTTTCAGAAAACCAATGTTCACATCCAACTAATTTAGTATATTCTCTTGCAGTTGGAAATTTTTTTTGTAATAATTTATAGTTTTTTAAATTATATGGTTTTGCTCTATGATTATAAATATCAGTACAATTAGATAAAGAAGCATTTTCATCCAGAGGGAATTCTTTTTCGTACATTTCTTTTCTGGATTTTTCTAAAATAAATTTCATATTGTTTTTTTTATTATTCAAATCATACATATCTGATGTCATCTTTACTATATTTATATGTTGTTTTCTAACATTATCCGAATATCTTTGGTATGAAGCAGCAACTGTAAGTTTATTATTTTTATCTATACAATATCTAAAACCTATCTTATTTGCAAATAAAAGAGAATAACAATTATTTGTAGTAATCATATATTCCCAACGTGGATTTTCTTTTACATCTTTCGGTAATAAAAAATCTCTAATTCTTGCAAGTCTAGGAGTAGATAACCAAAATTTCATATCAAATCGTGATAATAAGTTAATTAATTTATTCATAGTATTTTCCATATTATCTTTATATTTTTCTATTGTTGTTAAACCCATTTGTATTGGAGAAAAAGATGGATGTGCTACTGATAACGATGGACTAGTTCCATCGCCTCCAAATAAACCACCTAAAAATTCTCTAATAACTGATAAAGGACATGTATTTTCAAATAAAAATGTAGGTAGGGTATAAGGTTGATGAGTACGTCTTCCAATTAATACTCCATCTAATGAAATTATTTTATCAACCAATATTTTAGGAATGTGAATAGAAAATGTATTACCTTTAACTTCTATTCTTTCCGAATTATGAATAATTGGTAGATGTCCAGTAAGAAGTTTTATATCTTGTACAAACATTTCTGAATCAAGTAAATTTCCTATACTTACTTTACAACTAAATAATTTTTTATTATAATTGTTTAAATAACTACTAATACAACCATCCGATAAAATAAAGCCTAATATTCTACAAAAAGCCAAAGTTTTCTCTCTATTATTTGATGTATCCATAGTATAATCTAAAAGTTTCCAATTTTTTTCATCTTCTCCTATAATGTCTTCTGGTAATTCAAGTCCAACATTTACTTTTGAATATTCATTATTTGTAATAATTATATCACCTCCATCCCATTTATGTTTTGATAAAAGTTTTCCAGCTTCTACCCATCCATTAGTTGTCATAATCTTATGGTCTGGTGTACATCTTAAAATTCTCCCATCTATTAAAGTTATTTTTATAAGTTCTTTTTTACCATTATATATTAATCCTTTTCCATTAGAAACAACTTGTCCATTTTCATTATATGTCCATAAATAATCAGTATGTATTAAATCTTTCATTTTCCTT
>Ga0315906_10003188_pt1 | contig 21977 bp, 23 predicted proteins | sample LakEriMetagenome_4_FD_203526 | JGI IMG/M metagenome (GOLD analysis project Ga0315906, IMG submission 203526) | Freshwater fungal communities from buoy surface, Lake Erie, Ohio, United States - Buoy 2 MA122 | ecosystem: Environmental > Aquatic > Freshwater > Lake > Lake biofilm | place: USA...
ACCATCTGTTCATCCGTAAACCGCGCCTTGCGCATGTGACCCTCTTCCCAGAAGGCCGTCCCTCAAGCAACTCTTGGTCCGAAAAACCTGGGGCAGGTCATCATAGGCGTACTCGTAACCGAGCAGGTCCAAATCGCTCAACGGAACCTCGACGATCGCCTGCCAGATGGAGTCTTCTAGGCTCAGCACCGCGGCGTCGTATCGGTGAAACGCCACCGTCATGATTAGAGCTGACCGCTGTCGACGCTCAGCCGCGGTTTCGCGCGACTCCTGTTTGATTGCGCGTCCCAGTCCAAGGCCGCGATACTGGATCCGTGTGGGATCGATGGAGACGATTGACTGACTTGCTGCAACAGCCAGCGCCACGCCGCGCCCCCATGACAGTGCCCGGGTGTGGTCCTTCGGATCGCCGCCATGCGAGGACTCGAGTCCGACGCCGATGACTTGGACGACGGGCGCATTGGACGTGCGAATGAAGTCTGCGATGCCGAGTCGGCGCACTGCCTCCACCAGTCGTACGTCTCTCGCACCGTCTTTCAGACGGTCCGCAATTGGACCGTAAGGCCAAGCGAACTTGTCGCCGAATGGCGAAGCCAATATGTGAGCCAGCGTTTCCTCACCGGTCATGATCAGCATTTCGGTCGGCGGCGGAACATCGGACCCCTGCGCGGCTGTCCTAGGCTTGGTCCACCGCGTGAGGCCGCTGGGAGCGGGAGCTTCGACCCATTTGTCCTCCCGCAGCAAGCGAGTGGGCCAGCTCGAAACGGGTCCTTGCCTGGTCTTCGCGTCCAGATTCTTGCCGAATGTTTCCGCTGCGGTCACGAAGGCGGCGGTCTGCTGATTTGCGAGAAGCAGCGCGATTCCGCCGAGGGCCGCGAATAGTGTGGCAACCCCGGTGACCCACCCCGCCGCGCCCGCGATCCCTGCCCACAGATCGTAGTTCTTAACGACGCCAGCCTGCTCGAGCAGCGAACGATCGACGATGGCTCCCTCCAACACTGGCCAACAAAAAAGGACTAGAGGACGTGGAATCGTCAACGCGAGAACGAACAAATCGCGGACATAAGTTCAAACGGCTTTCAAACGGCTGCGGTTGTCCACAGGCTAAGTGTTTGAAAAGGCTGGAGCGGGTAGAGGGAATCGAACCCTCGTATTCAGCTTGGAAGGCTGCTGCTCTACCATTGAGCTATACCCGCGAGCCGGGCCGCAGATAGGCGAAAACGCCCCCCAAGTCCACCGTGGGAAGCCTACCGGCCCTCAGCCATCCAGATCCTGCCGGATTCCCTCGAAGACATCGTGGAACATCCGCTCCGTAAGCCGCCCGGTATTCGTGTTGTACCGGCTGCAATGATAGCTGTCGTGGAGGACCACAGGGCCCCGCGGGCCCTGCAGCTCATGCCGCTTGGCATGCCCGAAAACGGTGGCGGATGGCTTGGCTCCAAGCGCCCGCACCGTAGAGTCATGGGCGATCCGCCCCAGCGCCATGATCACCTGCATCTTCGGCAGCTGCCCGAGACGGGAGACCAGGAACTGCCGGCAGGTCAGGATTTCCGCCCCGGTCGGCTTGTTCTCGGGTGGCACGCAGCGCACTGCATTGGTGATCATCGCGTCCTTCAGCCGGAGCCCGTCATCCGGCCGCGCCTTGAACTCCCCGACCGAAAACCCGTACTTTGCCAGCGACGAATACAGCAGGTCGCCCGCATAATCCCCGGTGAATGGCCGCCCGGTCTTGTTCGCCCCCTGCAACCCCGGGGCGAGCCCCACGATCACCAGCCGCCCCGAAGCATCCCCGAAAGACGGCACGGCGCCATTGAACCACTCCGGATGCGCCTGCCGGCTGGCTTCCCGGAAAGCGACCAGCCGGGGGCATAGCGGGCAGTCCGGCGGCGCTTCCGGCGATGCGGCGGTGCTCCCTTTGGGCATAGTCTCTCCCTTGGCGAGCCTCCTCCTGCCCGGGGGCCAGCCCGGGGTCAAACCTGTCATCTCTGCTTTGGGCCCGGTTACCGCATTGAAATCCGGCGATTGCTGGCAAAATGACGCGGAAAGCCTTATGTTGCGTACGCGAACCGCTTCCTGTAGACGGGGCGGCCCCGCAAAGGAGACTCGCATGGCCCGCGTGACGGTTGAAGACTGCGTTGAAAAGGTGCCGAACCGGTTCAACCTGGTCCTGCTCGCCGCCCACCGCGCTCGCGTGATCCGCGAGGGCGCCCCCATCACCATCGACCGCGACAACGACAAGGACCCGGTTGTGGCCCTGCGCGAAATCGCGGCCGAGACGGTTGATCTCGAAACCATCCGGGACAGCCTGGTGGCCGAGCTGCAGGAAGTTCGCCCTGGCGAGGAAGCCGAGAAGGAAGCCGACAAGCGCGCCCTGGCTGCCGCTCCGGTCTCGTCGGAAGAGGAAGTCCTCAAGGCTTACCAGGTCGAGCTCGAGTCGGCGCGCGAAGAGCGCTTCTGAGGTCATGCATGGGGCAACCATCTAACGTCGCCCCTTTCAAGAAACCGGACACGGTATCTCCAGCCGTTGGTGGTGGCGCCGCTGCAAAGCCGCGCGGCCGAAAATTCCTGCGTCAGGCCGAACTCGTCGATCGCGTTCAGGCCTACCAGCCCGATGCGTCCGACGACGAACTCAATAAGGCCTACGTCTTCGCCGTCATGAAGCACGGGCAGCAGCTGCGCCATTCAGGCGACCCATACTTTGCGCATCCGGTCGCCGTCGCTGGCCTGCTGACCGACCTGAAGATGGACCAGTCGACCATCATCGCCGGCCTGCTGCACGACGTGGTCGAGGATTGCGATGTCTCGGTCGATGACATCCGCGGCCTGTTCGGCAAGGACGTGGCCGAGCTGGTCGATGGCGTCACCAAGCTGCCGAAGGTCACAGGCAGCAACAGCCCGCGCGCGCTGATCCAGGCAGAGAACTTCCAGAAGTTCATCCTCGCCACGACCAAGGACATCCGCGTCCTCCTCGTGAAGCTCGCTGATCGCCTCCACAACATGCGCACGATCGAGTTCATGCCGACTGAGGAGTCCCGCCTGCGCATCTCGCGCGAGACGCTCGACATCTACGCGCCGCTTGCACGTCGCGTCGGCCTCTCGATCTTCGCCGGCGAACTCGAAGACCTCGCCTTCCGCCAGGTCAATCCCGTGGCCTACGCCGCGATCTCGAAACGCCTCGAAGAACTCACCACTGACGACACCTCGATCCTCGACCGCATACGCTCGGACATCGAGACCGTCATGCTCGCACGCGGCATTCGCGGCGAGTTGAAAGGGCGCATGAAGCGCCCGTACTCGATCTGGCGGAAGCTCGAGAACAAGTCGATCTCGTTCAAGGACCTCGGCGATGTCTTCGCCTACCGTCTCATCGTGCCCACAACAGACGACTGCTACAAGGCGCTCGGCGCGGCGCATCAGCAATGGGCGGCCCTTTCGGAGAAGTTTGCGGACTACATCTCCGTGCCCAAGCCCAACGGCTATCGCTCGCTCCACACCACCTTCCTCGGCCCCGGCAATCGCCGCGTCGAGCTGCAGATCCGCACCACGGACATGGAAGCCGTTGCTGAGCGCGGTGTCGCTGCGCACTGGAAGTACAAGAACTCGCAGTACGGTTTCGACGCCGAATCCGCCCGCGAGGCTGGCCTCGACGCGGAAGGCGAGCTCATCGAGTTCGCCGACATGCTGAAGCACGGCGGCTCCCCCGAGGAATTCCTAGAGCACGCCAAGCTGCAGATGTACCGCGACAGCGTCTTTGTCTTCACGCCAAAGGGACAGCTCGTGCGGCTGCCCGCGGGCGCCACGCCGCTCGACTTTGCCTACGCCGTTCACACAGAGATCGGTGACACCACGATCGGCGCCCGCATCAATGGTCAGGAACGTCCGCTGCGCACAGCGCTCGAGAACGGCGACACAGTCGAGATCCAGCGCGGACCAAAACCCGCCGCCCAGCCGCACTGGGAAAATCTCGCCGTCACCGGCCGCGCGCGCTCCGCCATCCGCCGTCTCACGCGCGTCGCCGAGCGCGGCGAGTTCATCGCCATCGGCCGCCGCCTCATCGAACACGCCCTGCGCCGCATTGGTCTCGACCCCGCCGAAGTCGATCAGGCCGAGATAACCGAGCGCGCCGGCTTCGAGAAAGCCGACGCGCTCGCCGAAGCCATCGGCCGCGGCCGCCTCTCGACGGCGGACATGCTGGAGAAAGCCTTCCCCGGCCTCGGCGATCCGGGCAGGCAGGCAAGCGCCTCGCGCGACCAGGACGGCCCCAGCCTCGTCGCCGGCGGCGAGATGACGGCGGGCGTCACCATGCACCTCGCCGAATGCTGCTCGCCCCTGCCGGGCGACCGCATCATCGGCGTACTGATCCCGGAGAGGGGCATCGAAGTCCACGTCATCGATTGCGCCCGCCTCGCAGACTATGAGGGCCAGGCCGACCACTGGCTCGATCTGCGCTGGAAGCCCAAGGGCGACGCCGACGCGCCGCTGGCCGTCGGCCGCATCCAAGTCACCACTGCCAACCGCCGCGGCGCACTCGCCCTGCTGGCGAAGACCGTGTCGGACGCCCAGGGCAACATAATCAACGTGAAGACCCTGAAACGCTCGCCCGACTTCTTCGACTTCGCCTTCGACGTGGAGGTCGAGGACAACAAGCGCCTCACCCAGATCGTGGCGGCGCTCCGGGCGCTTGCGGTCGTCGACTCGGCCGAGCGGGTGAAGGGGTGAGGACGGGTTCGCGAGCCGTTGAGCCAAGCCCGTTAAACCGCTAGAGCCACCGCATGAACACGCAAGACGTCCTCAACGAATTCAAGAAAGTTGGCGCTCTCCTGGAGGGCCACTTCATCCTGTCATCCGGCCGGCGCAGCCCCGTCTTCCTGCAGAAGGCGCTGGTCTTTTCGCACCCGCCGACGACAGAGCGGCTGTGCGCCGCGCTCGCCCGCAAGCTGGAGGCTGAGTTCGGCAAGATCGACGTCGTGGTCGGCCCTGCCGTCGGCGGGCTGATCCCGGGCTATGAGACCGCCCGCGCCCTCGGCTGCCGCTCGATCTACACCGAGCGCGAGGGCGGCGTGATGAGCCTGCGCCGCGGCTTCACCATCGCGCCGGAAGAGCGGGTGATCATCGTCGAGGACATCGTCACCACCGGCATCTCGATGCGCGAAACGCTGGAGGCGCTGAAAGGCGCCGGCGCCGATGTCATCGGCGCGGCCTGCATCGTCGATCGCTCGAACGGCAAGGCCGATGTCGGTGGGCTGAAATTCGTCTCGCTCGCCGCGGTCGATTTCCCCGACTACGACGCGAACGACCTCCCGCCTGCACTCGCAAAGCTGCCGGCCACCAAGCCGGGCAGCCGGGGCCTCAAATGAAGCTTGAGCGCGCCCGCCTCGGTGTCAACATTGATCACATCGCCACCATCCGCAACGCTCGTGGCGGCGTGCATCCCGATCCAGCCAAGGCCGCCGCAATCGCACAGGCCGCCGGCGCCGACGGCATCACCATCCATCTCCGCGAAGACCGCCGCCACATCCGCGACGCCGATCTCGAAGCGGTGCGCGGCGCCGTGAACCTGCCGATCAATCTCGAAATGGCGACGACCGACGAGATGCTGGCCATCGCGCTCGCCTACAAACCGCACGCCGCCTGCCTCGTGCCGGAGCGGCGGGAGGAACGCACCACCGAAGGCGGCCTCGACGTCGCCCGCCTGCACAACCAGGTCGAGCCGTTCGTCCGCGCGCTCCGCGAAGGCGGCAGCCGCGTTTCTCTGTTCATCGAGCCGAGCAAGGTCCAGATCGCCGTCGCCGAAGCGATGGGCGCGCCGGTCGTTGAACTGCACACCGGCAAGTATGTCGAGCTCGTCTTCGCTGGCGACCATGCCGCCGCCGATGAGGAGCTGAACCGCCTCCGCGAAGCCGCCGCCTACGGCCACGATAAAGGCATCGAAATCCATGTCGGCCACGGCCTGACCTACGACACCGTCCGCCCCGTCGCCGCCATTCCGGAAGTACGCGAACTCAACATCGGCCACTTCATCATGGGCGAAGCGCTGTTCGTAGGTCTGGATGCAGCGGTGCGGCGGATGCGCCAGGAGATCGATCTTGCGCGTGGCCACATATGATCATCGGCATCGGTCAGGACATCTGCGATGTTCGTCGCATCGAGAAGACGCTGGAGAAGTTCGGCGACCGCTTCACGCATCGCGTCTTTACCGAGGTCGAGCGCCGGACGGCTGATCGCCGCCGACAACGCGCGCCGACTTACGCCAAACGCTTCGCTGCCAAGGAAGCCTGCGCCAAGGCGCTCGGTACCGGTGTTCCGCGTCGCGGCGTCCACTGGCAGCACATGGGAGTCGTCAACCTGCCCACGGGCGCGCCCACCATGGCGCTGATCGGCGGTGCGGCGGAGCGTCTGGCGAAGCTCACGCCGCCGGGCATGACCTGCGTCATCCACGTAACCATCACGGACGAGTATCCCTACGCGCAGGCGCAGGTGATCATCGAAGCACGACCGGCGGAGCCGGCCGCTTGACCCGGCCCAACTCCAGCAACACCGGAAAGCGCCGCCGCAACCGCGCCCGTGCCGAGGGCCCACCCGGCCTCTCGTCCGAGCAGCGTGACGCCTGCCAGGACGCCGTCGGCTATCGCTTCAAGGACCCTGACCTTCTCGATCGCGCCATGACCCATCGCAGCGCCACGCAGGGCAAGACCGCCGAGTGGAGCAATGAGCGTCTCGAATTCCTCGGCGACCGCGTGCTCGGCCTTGTGATGGTCGAGGCGCTGATGGAGCGCTTCCCGAAACTGCGGGAGGGCGAACTCGCACCCCGCCTCAACACGCTGGTCAGCCGCAAGGCCTGCGCCGTCATCGGCGCCGAACTCGGCATTGGCCGATTCATCATTGTCGACCAGTCGGAGCGCAGCACAGGCGGCGCAGACAAGCCCTCGCTGCTCGCCAACGCCATAGAGGCGATCATCGGCGCGATCTACACCGACGCCGGGCTCGACAGGGCGCGCAAGGTGACGCTTAAGCTCTGGCACAGGCTGCTCGGCGAAACGAGCGAAACGCCGCGCGATCCCAAGTCCGCCCTGCAGGAATGGGCGCAGGGCGCCGGCCTGCCTGCGCCCGCCTATCGCCAGGTCGCGCGCGAAGGTCCAGACCATGCGCCTGTATTCACCGTCACCGTTCTGATCGACGGACACGAACCCCTGCCGGGTATCGGCAGTTCGAAACAGCTGGCTGAGCGCGAAGCTGCGCGCGCCATGTTGACCGCTATCGGAGGACCGGCATGACCGGACAGACACGCGCCGGCTTCGTCGCCATCATCGGCGCGCCAAACGCCGGCAAGTCCACGCTGGTGAACCAGCTGGTGGGAACCAAGATCACCATCGTCACCCACAAGGTGCAGACCACGCGCTTCCCGGTGCGCGGCGTGATGATGCACGGCAATTCCCAGGTGGTCCTTGTCGACACGCCCGGCATCTTCGAGCCGCGCCGTCGGCTCGACCGCGCGATGGTGAAGTCCGCATGGGAAGGCGCGGGCGACGCAGACGCCATCGTCCACCTCGTCGATGCGCGCCACTGGACAGGGCAGGGCGACCGCTCCGAGGACGAAGCCATCATCGATCGCCTCAAGGTGATCGGCGCCAAGGCGATCCTTGCGATCAACAAGATCGATCTCGTCGAGCGCTCCTTGCTGCTGGGCGCCACCAGAGCGCTCTTCGATACAGGCGTCTACTCAGATGTACTGATGGTCTCGGGCCTGAAAGGCGACGGCATCGACGAACTCGCCGACATGCTCGCCAGCCGCATGCCGGAGGGGCCGTACCTCTTCCCGGAGGACCAGGCAGCCGACATGCCAAGCCGCCTGATCGCTGCAGAGGTTACCCGCGAGAAACTGATGCTGCGACTGCATCAGGAGATCCCCTACCAACTCACCGTCGAGACCGAGAACTGGACGCAGCACGACGACGGGGCCGTCCGCATCGACCAGATGATCCATGTCAGCCGCGAAGGCCACAAGGTAATCGTGCTCGGCAAGGGCGGCCAGACAATCAAGGACATTGGCATGGCCGCCCGCAAGGAGCTGACCGAGATCCTCGGCCGCCCGGTCCACCTGTTCCTGCGGGTGAAAGTGTCCGAGCGCTGGCAGGACAATCGCGAGCGTTTTTCTGCCATCGGCCTGGATTTCGACGCCTGATGTGCACGATCGGTGAAATTTCACCGATCGGGTAAGCGATGCCTTGGCAGCCCTCAGCTAGAGATGGTTCGTCTCACGCCCGGGGGTTCAACATGCAGCGCGCGTCGAAAGGCTTCGGGGCCAACAGCCCGACGCGTATCGCCGACCTGCGCGCGAGCCTTCGTCAGCAGCCTGCGGCTGAGGCGAATCTCGCGAGGCCGCCAAAGCCGCGCAAGGCCGTCATCCGCGAGAGCGAGGAAGATCGCGCGGCGAAGGCCGAGAAGCAGGCCCTCGCCCAGCATACCACATCGCTTCTCAAGGGCGGCAAGCCCGCCGGCAAGAACTACAAGCGCCCCGGCGAACGTAACGAGCGAAAAGGTACGGTGACTGGATTCGTGTTCCAGCTCCTGTTCGTGCTCTGCATCGCAGGCGGCGTCGCCTACGCCCTCGACCCGACCATCCTGCCAGAGGAATGGAAGGCCAGGGCGCTCGAGTTTGTCTCGCAATATGTGAAGGTGTGACGCAGGCCTTGGCGGGCCTTGAGGGGCACGGCCACGAGCAGCGCCTTGCGTGTGTGAAGCTGGCGTCCAAGCGCTCACGCGCCGGATCGGGCAGGGTCAACGTGTCGAAAGTTCTGAGGAAGGTGAGCGGCCCCTTTGGCCTGCTGACTCTCGGCGCCGGAATTGGCGCGAGCGGTTTCATCCTGCTGGACGCGATGCAGCAGCCTCCACAATCACATCGAGCCGGTCTTTACAGTGATGGCGCCGGTTACTATCGCAATTGCCGCGACGCCTTCCAGGATGGCCGCGCGAACATCCTTCGCGGTGAGGCGGCCTATCGCGAAGCCCTTGATACCGACGGCGATGGCAAGGCCTGCGAGCCCTACGTTCCGATCAATCGCTAGGCATACCCCAGCAGCGCACGCAGGCCGGGCGCAGCATAGTCGACCAGCTTCTTCTGCGTATCAGGCAACTCATCCGGAAGATCGGTCAGTCCGCCCCCGAGATTCTCGCGTGCAGTTCCGCTCTGCTTCCGGTCGGCGCCGATGACAACGCGCTCACGCCAGTCATTCGGCGGAACGATGCCGCACTGCTCGAACAGTGTGAAGAAGTAGGCCTTCGCTTCCGGCGAATCGAGACGCTTCACATGGCCGAGGAGATCCTCGTAGCGGATCATGAACGTGGTCGAGCCCATCCATGCGACGGCGTTGTGCCGGAAGATATCTTCCAGGCTCGGCGCCTTCTTGTAGATCCCGAAGATCATCATGTTGAGGATGTCGTTAGTGTCGAACGCCCCCGACTTCAGGCTGTCAGTCCGCCCCTCGAAATTCTCCGACAGGAAGAAGCGCGCACGCGCCAGCACCCAGTCATAGGGATCGCGGACAAGCACGAGATGCCGGGCATGTCGCGTGAAGGCCGCCGAGTCGTCGGAAAAAAGAAGGTGCCCCCAGGATAGTTTCGGAATGTTGGGATTGTACGCAAAAGGGCCGTGCTGGAGCAGGCTGGGGATCTGGATGAACGTCGCATTGTACTGCTGCTCGACCGGCACGAACATCCGCATAACGTTCTTGATGAGGTGGGTGCCGCACTTCGGCACGGAGTTCAGGAACACCGTGTTCTTCAGCGGCGCCTGGACGAACTCCTTGTTCCGATCATCCAGGTTGTCTTTCTCAAGCGTGATACGCGGCACGACAAAACTCCGTCTGTTCAGGCGGACCTTAGACGCAGGCGAACCGCCTAACCAGACGAAAACGGGCGACGGATTGTCTCCGCATCCCAGGCGCTGCCCGGGAAATCAGGCGGGCTTTGTCAACACAAACTGGCCGACGTCAATCGTACCCGTCCTGAAACCTGCGGAGCAGTAGGATAGGTAGTAGATCCACAGGCGCCTGAACTGTTCGTCAAACTTGCCGCCCTTGATGCGATCCCAGACAAGTTCGAACCGTTGCGACCACTCATCGACGGTGCGCGCGTAGTCCTTCCCGAACATGCGATCGACCGCGAAGGCGAGGCCTGCGCGTTCAGTCTCCTCACGCAGCCGCGTTGGCGAGGGCAGCATACCGCCCGGAAAAACGTAGTGCTGGATGAAATCCGCGCGGCTGCGGTACTCCTCGAAATGCTGGTCGGCGATCGTGATGATCTGCAGCGCAGCGCGGCCGCCAGGTTTCAGCACCTCGGTGATCTTGGAGAAGTAGCTCGGCCAGTATTCCTCACCCACTGCTTCGAACATCTCGATTGAAGCGACGGCGTCAAACTGGCCTTTCACGTCGCGATAGTCGGACATGACGATCTGCACCTTGTCCGACAGACCGGCGGCCGCGATGCGCTGCGTGGCGAGCGCATGCTGGGCGTCCGAGATGGTGATCGATGTAACGCGGGCGCCATACTCCATGGCCGCCACCTCGGCGAAGCCGCCCCAGCCGGAACCTATCTCAAGCACATTGTCGCCGGGCTTGAGCTGCAGGTTGCGTGCAATCGAGCGATACTTCGCCAGCTGCCCTTCCTCGAGCGACTGCTCGGGCGAAGAGAACAGCGCCGACGAATACGTCATCGTCGGGTCGAGCCAGGACGCGTAGAAATCATTGCCCAGGTCGTAGTGGGCGAGGATGTTGCGTTTCGAGCCCTTCTTTGTGTTGGCCCGCAGCATGTGACGGAAGTTGCCGAAGAACCGCGCGATGGCGCCGCCTAGCCCGAACGGGCCGATATTCTCCCAGTTGGCGTTGAAGTATTCCAGCAGCAGCGGCAGGTCCGGGGAATCGACCTTGCCGTCGATGAACGCTTCGGCAAATCCGACATCGCCGCGCGCCGCAGCAGTCCGCACGAATTTCAGGTCATGCACGATCAGCTCTGCCGTGATGCCGGGCTCCTTGCCTGTAAAGCGCAGCGTGCGCCCGTCAGGCAGCCGCATGTCCAGCCGCCCGCGACGCAGCCGCGTGAGGATCATCGCCGCAAAGCTCAGGCTGGCGGGTAGGCCGTGCAGCTTGCTGAGATCGCCCGGGCCCGCGATATCCAGAACCATTCTCTCGACGCGGCTCATGCACGTTTCCTTGGTTTGATCGTTGGTTCGGCCCGGTCATTGTCGGGTCGGGCCAGAGTGGTCCGTCGTTCGCGCTGGTCCGGTTTATCGCGATACTTTGCGCCCTTGAGAAGAAGGCGCAGGGCCTGCCAGTGGATCGCAACCACCACCCCAAGCCCCGACAGAGGCATCGCAACCATCCACTTGAGGACCCCTGCAGAACCCATGGCGCGCGGTTTCACCGCGAGATTGGCGAAGTGCTGCGGCCCCTCCGCGTCGAAGTTGACGACGCTCACGCTCTGCACGTCCTGCGAGCGCCGAATTGCGAACTGGTATTTCCCGTCAACGGCGAAGAAGGGCGAGACATGAAATTCCTTGTCCGCGCTCTGGCGTCCCTCGGCCGGCGACAGGGCGCTGACATACGCATGCGCTTCGCCGAACGTGTTGTGCACCTCGTAGATCACGCCGAGCAGGATCCCGTCTGACGAAAAGCCGTACCAGACCGAGATCGGCGCGAAGCCATAGCCAAGCACGCGTGGGAAGGTGAGAAGGCGTATCGCGCCTCCGCCAAGATCGATACCGGCCTCTGCGAAATGCTGCTCAGCCCAGGTGCGAAGAGGCGCGCCGGCGGTGCGTGGGCCGTAGTCCTGGGACTTGAATGCAATGATGTTGCCGCGGCCTACCGAGAACAGTTTAGCCAGTCCGTCCGCTTCTTCCAGCCGATCGATGTCGATCTCCAGCATCGCGATGCGATGCGAGAAGCTCCGCCGGAAGGGCCGCTGGCGGGTGTGCACCGTCTTGCCGAACCAGAGCTGAGCTGCCGGAAGCGTCATGGCGTTCCTGCGACTAGCAGATGCGGCGCGGGCCGCGCCGCTGCCCCATCGGACAAGGTATGCGTATACTGCGTTGTGGCCTGCCAAGGAACACTGCCGCCCAGCGCGAACGCAGCCTCAAGCCCTGTACGCAGGCCAGCTTCGTGGAACCCGTCACCGAGCCACGCTCCGGCGAAGAACAGCCCGTCCTGGCCCTGCAATCGCTGTATCCCGCGACGGCCCGCCGCTGACGCCGTGTCGTACATCGGGTGCTCGAACTCGTAGACGCCAAATGTCTTTACTGGATCGGGCTGACGCACCGGGTTCAGCGTGACGAAGACCGGATGCGATTTCGGCAGCTTCTGAAGCCGGTTCATCCAGTAGGTCACACAGACGCTGTCGTCCGCGCCTTTGGCGACGTTCCACGACGCCCACGCCATCCGCCGCTGAGGCATCAGCGCGCCATCATGATGCAGCACGGCTGAGTTCTTCGAGAAGCGGATCGAGCCAAGCGCCATGCGCTGCTCCTCGCAGTCGCGATCGAGCATACGCTTCGCCTCGTCGGCGTGGCAGGCGAAGATCACGGCGTCGAACATTTCTGGCTGCTTGTTGCGTTCCAGAACCTGCACCTTGCCGCCGCCGATCGGCTTCACATTCTGGATGTTGGCGGACGACCGCAGCGATCCAGCGAGATCCGAGAGCAGGCGCTTTACATAAGTCCGGCTGCCGCCCTTCACCGTGCGCCACATGGGGCGGATCGTGTGCATCAGGCGATGGTTGTCGAAGAACTGCAGGAAGCTGACGACTGGGTAATCCAGCATCAGCTTTTCCGGGGTCGACCAGATCGCGGCGCTCATGGGCAGAAGATACGCATCCCGGAACAGCTGGGAATAGCCATGCATGTCCAGCCACGCGCCAAGGCTCATGTCCGGGACAGTGTCCTTGGCCAGTTCGGCGCGAGCCCTGCTGTTGAAGTCGAGGATCTCGCCGATCATCCCGCGGAATTTGCCGTCCAGCGCATTGCGCTTCCAGGCGAAAAGGCCAAGCGGATCGGAGGACCATTCATAGCCGTCAGGGTCCGAGACGGCGAACGCCATATCAGTCATCACGGTTGGCACATCGAGATGGTTCAGCAGCGCTGTGAAGTTGGGATAGTTCGGCCGGTTGAAACAGATGAAGCCGATGTCCACCGACATCGGCATGCCCTGATGGTCTATGTCGATCGTCCACGCATGGCCGCCGAAACGCTCGGCGCTGTCATAGACGACAACTTCAGATGTCTCACGCAGCGCCCAGGCCGCGCCAAGGCCGGCCACGCCCCCGCCAATAACCGCGATGCGCTTGCGCCGAGAGATCATGCTGCAGTCTCCTCACTGGAACCCTTGTAGGTCTCAAGAGCCCGTTTGCGTGCGAAGTCATGGTCGACAATTGGTTGAGGATAGGTATCGCCAAGCGTCACGCCGGCGACAGAGAGCACGCCAGCCGGCGCTTCCCAGGGATGATGGATCCACTTCGGCGGCAGCTTCGCCAGCTCAGGAACCCATCGGCCAACGTATGCGCCCTCGGGATCGAACTTCTCACCCTGCAGGATGGGATTGAACACGCGGAAATAAGGGGCGGCGTCAGCTCCCGTTCCGGCCGTCCACTGCCAGCCATTTGCGTTGTTGGCTTCGTCCGCATCCACCAGCGTATCCCAGAACCATTCCTCGCCCTTGCGCCAGTGCACGAGCAGGTCTTTCGCAAAGAAGGATGCGACAATCATGCGGACACGATTGTGCATCCACCCCGTCGTCCACAGCTGCCGCATGCCGGCGTCAACGATGGGATAGCCGGTCTGACCGCGTCTCCACGCTTCAAGTTCGGTCTTGGTGCCCTTGCGCCATTCAACCGCCTCGAACTGCCGCCGCCAGCTCAACCGGCCCATGTCCGGATCATGATAGAGCAGGTAGTGCGAGAAATCGCGCCACGCGATCTCGGAGAGGAACTTCTGAACCTCGCGCGCGGACGCCTCGCCCGACTCCTCCGCATGACGCGCCGCGCGCCATACCTGATGCGGGCTGATCTCGCCGAAATGCAGGTAGGGAGAAAGACGCGACGTGCTCTCTTCGGCCGGCATGTTACGACCGTCCGCATAGTTGCTGATCGGACCCGCGAGGAAGGCGCGCAGACGCTTGCGGGCGCCGATCTCGCCCGGGGTCCACATCTCGCCGAACCCCGTCGACCAGTCCGGCTTGCTTGGATGCAGATCCCACATGTCGATGTCATCGGAGGGAAGCTTCGGCCCAGCCGCGAGCGTGCGCGGCTCCGGCGCCGCATCCGGGATCGTGATGCTCGCCTGCAGCGCCTTCCAGAACGGCGTGAACACCTTGAAGTCGCCGCCCGATCCGGTCTTCAGCGCAAATGGCTCGACAAGCAGAGAGCCGTTGAAGCTGTGCGCCTCGACGCCATCCTTCTTGAGTGCGGCCTTGATCCGCTCATCGATTTTTCGGGCCGGGCCATAGCGGCGGTTCCAGTAGACGGCGGCCGCCCCGGTCTTCGCGACCAGATCCGCGATGACTGTCTCGGCCGGACCCTTGCGCAGAACAAGCTTCCCGCCCTTTGCGGCGATCCGCTCGCCGAGGCTGCGGAGCGACTTGTCCAGCCACCACCGGCTCGCCCCGCCGGGGGCTCGTGAGTCGCGGCTCGATTCATCGAGAATGTAGAGCAGGAACAGAGGCCGTCCGGTCGCGTGCGCTGCAGCAAGGGCGGGGTTGTCCGCCAGTCGCAGGTCGTCCCGAAACCAGTAGAGGACAGGGTTATCGGACAATTCTGCTCACGCGTTTGGACAGGCTTGGGCTCACTACGAGCCAGGGGGGTAAACGGATCAGCCGACGGCCTTGGCCCTTGCGTAAGCCTGCGTGCCCGCATGGACAACGCCATCCGTGGGCAGCACCGTGTCAGCCACGTAGTCAGCCCCATCCCCCAGCCGGCCATAGAGCGGCGCAAAGTCAGTGTCGACGGTCGCGCGGAACAGTTCGTCGTAGGAGCGAATGACGAAATAGGTCTGCTGAAAATCGTCGATCCGATACCGCGTGCGCATCACGCGCTCGAGGTCGAACCGCAAGCGGTTGGGCGAGGGATCGTCTAGCGCGAAGATCGATTCGTCCTTCGAGGAGGAGATGCCGGCGCCATAGATGCGGACGCCCTGCGGCGTCTCGATCAGGCCGAACTCGACTGTATACCAGTAGAGCGCCGCCAGGTTCCTCAGCCGCCCGAACTTCATCGCGCGCAGGCCGCCCTTGCCATAGGCCTCCATGTAGTCGGCAAACACTGGATCTGTCAGCAGCGGCACATGACCGAACACGTCGTGGAAGATGTCCGGCTCCTGCAGGTAGTCAAGCTGCGCACGCGTGCGGATGAACTGGCCGGCGGGGAAGCGGCGATTGGCGAGGTGGTTGAAGAACACCTCGTCCGGCACGAGGCCCGGCACGGCCACGACCTCGAAGCCCGTGCGCGCCTTGAGCTCTACATTGATCTCCGCAAAGTTCGGAATACCGCCGCGGTTGAGGTTCAGCGTCTCGATCCCGCGCAACATCGCTGGGTCAGCGCGATCCTTCAGGATGCCCACCTGCCGCCGATAGAGGAAATCCCACACGGCGTGTTCGTCAGCCGTGTAGCCCTTCCAGTTCTGGTCGATGACGAAGTCATCGCACACGGTTGTGTGGCTGGTGTTCATGCACTGAGTGTAGGCCTGTTCACGGGGTTCGTCACGTCCCGCTAGACTTCCTCAAGCACGCGCGGAATGCGGAACACCACGTCTTCCTGGGCTGTCACCACTTCCTGCACCGATACCTCGAACCGCGCGCGGCACGCCGCGATCACCCCCTGCACGAGCGACTCCGGCGCGGATGCTCCAGCCGTCAGACCCAGCGTCTTCACGCCATCGAACCAGCGCCAGTCGATGTTCTCCGCCGACGCTATCAGGTAGGCTGCCTGCGCGCCTGAACGCTCCGCCACTTCCTTCAGTCGGACCGAGTTTGATGAGTTCGCGGCGCCGATCACGAGCACCAGTTCAGCTTGCTCCGCGATCACCTTCACCGCGTCTTGCCGGTTGGTTGTCGCATAGCAGATGTCATCCTTGCGCGGCTCCGACAATTGCGGGAATCGGCGGCGCAGCGCCTCGACGATGTCGCGCGTATCCTCGACGCTCAGCGTGGTCTGCGTGACATAGGCGAGCTTGCTCGCGTCTTCCGGTACGAACGCGTCAGCATCCGCCACGGTCTCGATCAGCGTCATCGACCCGGGCTCGATCTGGCCCATGGTGCCGATCACTTCGGGATGGCCTTCATGTCCGATCAGCAGGGTGTGCAGTCCGTTGCGAGCATGCCGCTGCGCCTCTGCATGCACCTTGGAGACCAGCGGGCAGGTCGCATCCACAAACGTCATCTGCCGCCGCGCGGCCTCGGCCGGAACCGCTTTCGGCACGCCATGGGCGGAGAACACCACCGGCCGGTCATCCGGGCATTCACCCAGTTCCTCGACGAACACGGCGCCCATCGCCTCGAGGCGCCTAACAACGTGAGCGTTATGTACGATCTCATGCCGCACGAAGACCGGCGCGCCCCATTTGGCCAGGGCCTGCTCCACGATCTGGATGGCGCGGTCCACCCCAGCGCAGAACCCGCGCGGCGCGGCAAGCAGGATGGCAAGGGGTGGCTTGGTCATGCGTTCAGCAACAGGGAGCAGGGAATGGGCGGCAGGGGAGCAGGCACTAGGACCTCACACACTCCCATACTACTGCCTACTCCCTCTTGCCTACAGCCCGGCGCAAGCTGCCCAAAAGAGGCAAATCTTGGGCAGCTTCTCGGCGTTGCGCCGGGGCTCGGTTAGGCGCTATCACCGCCCGGAGTTCGAACCGTCGCGGCGCATGGCCGTGGCGGCCTGTGTCAGGGTGCCCCCGTGAAGCGTTCAGTTGCCGCCTGCCTGGGTCTCTCCGCCATGCTGATGACCAGCTGCGCGGGCGTGGATCTGGACGATTCGCCCAACGTCGGCCCGTGCCCGGTCGCCGGCACGCTTTACGACGCCAGCCGTGTCGTCGAGATCGATGGCCCCGAGCGGCACGAGAACGTTGAGTATACCGGCGAAATCCAGGGCCTGCGGGGCTTCTGTCGCTATGTCGGCATCAACCCCATCACGATGGAAATCGAGATCGATTTCGCCTTCGGCAAAGGCCCCAAGGCGACCGCCTCCACCCGCACCTATCCCGTCTTCGTCACCGTAACCCGCCGCGACCGCAGCGTGCTGGCCAAGGAGCGTTTCGACATCCAGGTCGCCTGGCCCGCCGGCAAGGACATCGTCCGCCACACGGAAACCGTGCCGGGCATCGTGATCCCGCGCGCCAACGAGACCATTTCGGGCTCGAACTTCGAAATTCTCGTCGGCTTTGACCTGACGCCGGAACAGCTCGCCTACAACCGGAGCGGCACTCGCTTCACGATCAACGTTGCGAAACCCGCCGCCGGCCAGTAGTCCGGCGGGGCCCAGACCAGCCCCTCTCCGGACCTGACCATGACCAAGCCCCAGGACCTTGCCGACCAGCTGTCGGACGTCGCCGGCGCCGCTTTCGCGGCCATGGGCATTGATGCTGGTGCGGGGGTGATGCGCCGCTCTGACCGTCCTGACCTCGCCGACTTCCAGTGCAACGGCGCGATGGCCGCAGCCAAGAAGCTCAGCAAGAACCCGCGCGAGATCGCGACGGCCGTCGTCGAGGCGCTGAAGGCTTCCCCGCTGGTCGCCGCATCCGAGGTCGCCGGCCCCGGCTTCATCAACGTACGCCTGACGCCCGCAGCGCTCGCCGCGCGCGCCGAGCAGATCGCCGCCGACCCGCGCTCCGGCGCGCGCAAGGTCGAGACGCCCCGCCGCGTCGTGATCGACTTCGGCGGCTGGAACGTCGCCAAGGAAATGCACATCGGCCACCTGCGCTCGACGGTGATCGGCGACAGCTTGCAGCGTCTGTTCCGCTTCATGGGGGACGCCGTCTCCAGCGATGTTCATCTCGGCGACTGGGGCCTGCAGATGGGCCAGCTCATCAACGAGGTGAAGCTGGAACAACCGGCTTTGCCATACTTCGACGCCAGCTTCACCGGCCCCTATCCCGAACAAAGCCCCGTCTCGATGGATGATCTTGGACGGCTCTATCCGCAGGCCTCCGCCAAGTCGAAATCCGACGAAGCGCGCCGCGACGAGGACCGCAAGGCGACGCAGGAACTGCAGTCCGGCCGCCCCGGCTATCGTGCGCTATGGCAACACTTCTGCAACGTCACCCGCGTCGGCCTCGAACGCGAATGTGCCAGCCTTGGCGTGCGCTTCGACCTGTGGAAGGGCGAAAGCGATGCGGAACCCTTCATCCCCGCGTTTGTCGAAGACCTGAAAGCCAGCGGCATCGCTGAACTGGATGCAGGCGCATGGATCATCCGTGTCGCGCGCGAGACCGACAAGAAGGAGATGCCGCCTATCATCCTCGTGAACCGCGACGGCGCGATCGGCTATCACGGCTCCGATCTCGGTACGATTGTCGATCGCAAGCAGGGCATCGACCCCCAGCTGACGCTCTACGTCGTGGACCAGCGCCAGGCGCTGCACTTCGAACAGGTCTTCCGCGCCAGCGACCGGGCAGGGCTGATGCCCGAAAACACGCTCGAACACCTTGGCTTCGGCACGGTGAACGGTCCGGATGGCAAGCCGTACAAGACCCGCGACGGCGGCACGCTGAAACTCCAGGCGTTTATCGCCCAAGCTGATGAAGTCGCGACAGCGCGCATGAAGGAAGCCGAACTCGGCGCGGACGTCTCCACCGCCGAACAGCAAGATATCGCGCACAAGGTCGCCGTGGCAGCGATAAAATTCTCGGATCTCTCCAACGTCCGCACGACGAACTACATCTTCGACCTCGACCGCTTCATCTCGTTCGAGGGCAAGACTGGCCCGTACCTTCTCTACGCCGCGGTGCGCATCAAATCGCTCGCCCGCCGCGCCGAAGCGGAGGGCGTGAAGCCCGGCCCGATCATGATCGAACTGGACGCCGAACGCGCACTCGTGCTTGCGCTCGACGCCTTCAACGACGCTCTGCGCGGCGCCTATGACAAGCGCATGCCGCACATCCTCTGCGATCACGCCTACACGCTGGCGCAGGCCTTCTCCGCCTTCTACGCAGCGGCTCCCATCCTCGTCGAAACCGACGCTGCGAAAAAAGCATCCCGCTTCTCACTCGCCATGGCGACACTGAAGCAGCTGGAGCTGGCGCTGGGCCTCATCGGCATCGATACGCCGGACCGGATGTAGGCACATGCAAGACATCGAGTTTCGCGTCGACGATCTGACCGCATCAAAGTCTCAGGCGCTCGTGCGCCGCCATCTCGAGGGCATGCATGCGAACTCGCCGCAGGACAGCGTACATGCCTTTGACATCGACAAGCTGCGTCAGCCCGGCGTCACGTTCTGGACCGGCTGGGTTGGTGAGGAGATCGCCGTGATGGGTGCTCTCAAACGGCTCGATGCAGAGAGCGGTGAGATCAAATCAATGCGGGTGGCTGACGCCTTCCTCGGCCGCGGTGCGGGCAGGGCGATGCTCGAGCATATTCTCTCCGAGGCGCGCGCCGCCGGAATGAAGCATCTTTGGCTCGAGACCGGCTCAACACCAGCCTTTGACCCCGCCATCGGCCTGTACAAGAAAGCCGGGTTCCGCTTCTGCGGCCCGTTCGCCCACTACAAGGACGACCCGTTCAGCCGGTTCATGACGCTGGCGCTGTAGCTGGCGGCAGGCGCTGCAGCCTCACTTCTTTTTCGCAGGAGCCTTCTTCTTCGTTGCAGCTTTCTTCACCGCCGCCGGACCCGACTGCCACTCCGGCTTCAGATAGTAGGCCGCCAAGGCATTCGCATGGCCATGCCCGAGGCCCAGCGCCTCCATGGCATGACTGCGCAGTTCGCCATGCGCCTTCAGCCCTGACTTGGACAGCTTGGCCAGCATCTCTTTCTCGGACCTGCCCGAAGCCTTCGCGGCATTGTCGAGATAGGTGCGGATTCCCGTCGGCACCCCAGCCATCGGCTACTCCGCGCGCTGGGCGTCGCGCAACGCCCTGAACTCGTTGCCCTCGTACCAGTTGGGCCAATCGGCCGAGTTGGCGAGACGGGTGACAACCTCCGTCGCAACCTTTGTGTCAGCCTCGATGCCCGACAGATCCCAGCTGTCTTGGTATTCGTCAGCGGGCTTGTGATAGGCGTTGTCGGTATAGGCCTTCGCCGCTGCTTCGCCCGCCGCAACCCCGCCATTCACGAGGTCGATGCCGCTGTCGGGGTAGAGCATTGGCACGCCTTTCTTGGCTAGGCTGATATGGTCCGAGCGATAGAAGTATCCATTCTCGGGCGAAGGGTCCGGACGAATGACACGTCCGGATTCGGCCAGTACGGTCTTCAGGGCATCTTCGAGCTGCGAGGCGCCAGCCCCAATCACGAGAAGATCCTTGGCCATGCCTGTGGGTTGCATCGCGTCGATGTTGATGCCGCCGACGATGTTTTTCAGCGGCATGAGCGGGTTCTCGCCGAAATAAGCCGAGCCGAGCAGGCCCGACTCTTCCAGCGTCACCGCCAGCACCGTCACCGACCGCTTCGGCTGCGGCCCCGCCGCCACCTTCTCGCCGATCTCCAGGATCGCCGCCGTGCCGGTGGCGTTGTCGACCGCGCCATTGTTGATCACGTCCGCAGTCGGATCATCGCCCGTGCCTTTGCCGAGGTGATCCCAGTGCGCCATGAGCAGAACATGCTCATCAGGCGCCTCGGATCCTTTGACGGTCCCGATCACATTGCGTGAGTCCTTGAAGTCGATGGTCTGGTTGATTGTCGCCGACGCCTTGAGCCCCGTCATCAGGACAGGCTTGAAGCCGCGCTTGTTGGCGGCGGCGCGCATCTTGTCGATGTCGAGCCCCGCCACCTTGAACAGGTCCGTCGCATGGTCGAGCTGGATCCAGCCCTCCAGCTTCGCGCGGCTCGCCCCGCCATCATTGCGCACGAGATCGGCCTGCTCGCCTGTCCATGACCCTTCCACGACGCCCCACCCATAGGATGCCGGCTTCTCCTCATGGATGATCAGCGCCGCCGTCGCGCCCTGCCGCGCCGCTTCCTCGAACTTGTAGGTCCAGCGGCCGTAATACGTCATCGCCTTGCCGTTGAAGAGCGTGTTGTCGTTGGTCACGAAGCCCGGGTCGTTGACGAACATCACGACCGTCTTGCCCTTCACGTCGACGCCTGCGTAGTCGTTCCAGTTAGCCTCTGGCGCGACAACGCCATAGCCGACGAACACCAGATCGGAATCCGTGAACGATACTGTCTTGTTCTTCTGGTCCTTGGTGATGAACACCGCATCGGGTCCCATCTTCAGGTCCCACGCCTTGTCGCCCGGACCAGCGATTTTCAGGGATGACGTCTTCGGGTCCGCCGTCTGCGCGACCATCTTCACGACCTGAAAGTACGTCCCGTCAGGATTACCCGGCGCGAGGCCGATGCGCTTCATCTCGGCCGCAATCCAGTCAGCTGCTTTCTCGCCTTCCGGATCGCCCGGGCCGCGGCCTTCATACTTGTCGTCCGCGAGTTCCTTGATGCGCGCAGCGAGATCGGCCGCCGCGATATCCGGCGATGTGGACAGCGTCGAGGTGACCGCGTTGGCGTCGGCCGCGGGCGCCGCCGGCGCGGCAGGCTCCGTGGGACCGCACCCAGCCAGCCCGATGCTCATCAGCGCGGCCGATACACCCGTAAGCGCAGGCAATTTCATCCCGGTCTCCCTCAAGTTGCGGGCACACTATCGCGCGCGGTCGGGGGAGCAAGTGCTGGTCAGGTCTTCCAGTCCGCGTGTGCGTCGTCGTGATCATCGGGGACGTGATCCATGCCCGGCGGCTGTGGATCGCCGGGGAGGGGGATCCAGTGCGTCTCCCCGGGCGGCTGCGTGAACCATGTCCCGT
>Ga0315906_10003190_pt1 | contig 21974 bp, 22 predicted proteins | sample LakEriMetagenome_4_FD_203526 | JGI IMG/M metagenome (GOLD analysis project Ga0315906, IMG submission 203526) | Freshwater fungal communities from buoy surface, Lake Erie, Ohio, United States - Buoy 2 MA122 | ecosystem: Environmental > Aquatic > Freshwater > Lake > Lake biofilm | place: USA...
CCTCCTAAATTATCATCATTATTCACCCATAAAAATCCAATTTTAACGTTTGGATTATTGTTCGCACTTGCTGGTAATTCAACCGAATAGGTCGTCCATGTTCCGCTGCCCGAACCACAAGGTCCATTGCTCGTAGATGGTGGATCTGCCAGAGTGCTCCAGCTTACTCCGTCAAAGTATACCAAAGTGGCATTATCTGTACTTCCATTTCCTCCTTCGATGTAACTGAAACTTAGAACCAAATTTGAAGCGGAAGATAGGTTGATGGTTGGTGATTCAATTCGTGCATTGCTTGCTGAGCATATGGGAGCACATGGTCCGAGATGGTAGGTTGCGCCACAGTCACCTGTAGAACATGGAGAAATTCCGATATCCATCCCAATATGCAGTGTTTCGTTTGCAGTCGTGGCACAGTCTCCCGAACAAGTTCCTAATCCTGTATTGCTCTCAGCACATGAAACGTACCATTTGTTTGGATTAGCCCCTTGACTGCCGGTGATCGTTTCAGTCCAACTGCCATTTGGTCCGGAGTACGCATTTCCAAGACACATCAGACTGCAACTATTTTCAAAATTCTCCTGCCAAATTGTCGTTTGGCTAGTCACGGAGAAACAGAAAAGTACTGCAAAAGCAAGTGCTGAAAGAGATCTCATCCAACCAAAAGTTAGTTTTTCAATTCAATAATACGAAATTACAATTAATTGTTTACTATTGATTGCATTAACTATTAATAAGTTCTATTATCTGTCTCATTTCTTGAACATCATGAACTCTAAAAAATGACGAGCCTTTTAACAAGGCCATGGTATTCAAACATGTTGTTCCGTTCAAAGATTCGTCCGGAGAAATGTTGAGTTTTTTGTGGATCAGAGATTTTCTGGAAATACCCGTAAGTATTGGTTGTCCAAACATTTTAAGTAGGTCTAGCTGATTCAAAAGTGCATAGTTTTGCTCCATTGTTTTTCCGAATCCAAATCCGGGATCTAAAATAACCTCGGTGAGTCCTGCGGAGGTGAGTATGTTCAATTTTTCACTAAAAAAAATGCTTACTTCACGAAAAATGTCGAGTTGATCATTGGTCTGATGCATAGAGGAAAAACTGGAGGCCCCATGCATGAGAATATACGCTGTTTTATTTTTTGTAAGAACGTCGAGCATAGTTGCATCCATCTCTAGCCCTCCAATGTCATTTATGATATCTACACCTTCATCGATGCATTCTTGTGCTACAGTGCCCCGAAAGGTGTCGGCGGAGATCATCATGTCCGGAAAATGTCTGCGAATTGATTTTACAGCCGGAATTAAACGAGATTTTTCCTCTTTCAATGTTACCTTCTTCGCGCCAGGTCGGGTGGAACAGGCACCAACATCTATAATATTTGCTCCTTCGGAAATTAATTTCTCAGACAAGTTGAGTACAGACAATTCATCCTTAGATCTGCTACCTGAATAAAAGGAATCGGGAGTGACATTCACAATGCCCATGATCTGAGGTTTGGATAAGTCAATCAACTTATCTCGAACCTTCATGTAGCTCTTTTTGGGAAAATGCGTAATTTCAGCCCTTGAAAAATTCATAAGTTTCAGTATGAGTCAAACCGCGACGGAATATGCAAATGTAATTACTATTTGTCGGGATATTTTTCTCAAGAAGACAAAAGATTACGGGACAGCCTGGAGGATCTTGCGCCCAAGTTCTTTGACCGATCAAATATTCATAAAAGCACAGCGGATTCGTACCATACAAGAAACTGGGCAAAATAAGGTGGGAGAAGATATTGCAGGTGAATTTGCTGCGATTGTCAACTATTGTCTAATGGCCATTATTCAACTAAGAGAGGAAGGACTAAATGAATTGGAATTAAGTGAGGACAAGGCACTTTTACTTTTTGATAAGTATTCTAAAGAGGCGTATGAATTGATGCTGAAAAAAAACCATGATTATGGTGAAGCATGGAGGGATATGCGTGTAAGTTCTCTGACAGACCTCATTCTTATGAAGATTTTAAGAGTAAAACAAATTGAGGACAACGAGGGGAAAACATTAATTAGTGAGGGAATAGATTCGAATTATTTCGACATGCTCAATTATGCAGTTTTCTCCCTGATTCATCTTGAATTTGCAAAAAGTTTATGAAGGAGATACGGACGGTAAAAGGAAGATCACTTTTCTTTAATACATTATTTGTTAGTTTAAACGTCCTTTCGTTGGTCTTTTTTTTAGTGAGTTTTCTCCCTCAAATGAAAGATTATTTTTGGTTCACCGTTATAGTTAGCTCGTTCATCTTTCTTTTGACAGTTTTTGGAGTGATCATTTTTCGTGGAAAGATGCTTTTTTCGAATGTGGCGAGGGTAATTACAGGTTCCATTTTTGTCATTTCAGGTTTAGTGAAAGCCAACGATCCTGTCGGATTCGCATACAAGCTTGAAGAGTATTTTCATGACGGTGCACTTGCTTACAGGTTAAAAGGATGGATGGATTCCCCCTCTTTTTCGTTAGAGGGGTGGATACCTTACGCCCTTTGGTTTGCAATAGGCATTTGTACAATAGAAATAATCATCGGAGTTTTTTTATTGATAGGTGGCAAGATAAAGTCTACTGTTTGGTTCGCTTTTGCATTGATGCTATTCTTTACCTTCCTTACCTGGCATAGTACGAGTTGTAATCCAAAATCATGGTATGTAGATCAAAACACATATGTCAAAGGAACCGAAACTGCGAAAAGGAAGATTCAGGATGAACGCGAAAATAATCTTTTAGAAATTGTAAAGAATACGCAAGATGTTGTTGTTATTAATGAAAAAAAACATCCCGTTTGTGTATCGGATTGTGGTTGTTTCGGAGATGCTTTCGGAAGTTCCATCGGTAGGCCGTTAACCCCACAAGAATCATTTCTGAAGGATCTTTTTCTACTATACCTCGTTCTGTGGATTTTCCTATCTCAATGGATAATTCAACCAAATAAAGCAAGGCAAAATATACGGTTTATTCTTTGGGGATTAGGGATAACTGCTCTTTTTAGTATTCTTTTCAACTGGTTTTTTCCAATTATCTTCTTTCTTCTTGTCATAGTTTCAGCCTTGTGGATGCTTCGTGTTGGAGGTGCTTTCTTTTCCAATTATTGGGGAAGTATGTTGGTAGTTGGCATGGTCTGTTTGATCTTTATATGTTATGTTCTCTATTTTGATCCGGTAAAAGATTTTCGTCCTTATGCCGTTGGAAAGGATTTGAAGCTTCAGATGAACAACGGCCGGCCGGGTAAATATGAAAACGTAATGGTTTTGAGAAACAAACAAACGAAAGAATTAGAATCGTACAGCGAAAAATTATATTCCCAGCGAAAAGAGCTTTGGGATGAAAATAAGTATGTCTTTGATCACATGGAACAGAACGTTCTTGTCAATTCCATACCTCCAACTATTTCTGAACAGTTTGATCCTTCGCGTTCCATCCGAAAAATAGGTTCTGATGAATTGACCTTGGATTTTGTTCAAGCTCATCTTAGGACGGGTACCAACGATTCGTTTATCTCAATCAGGAATGAGATTATTAACGAAAAAAGGTTACTCGTATTAACGGCATTTGATCTGGCGTCGGCTGATTGGGATAATATCAGTAAGATAAAGAGTTTGCTCCAATTTTGTCGAGACAGAAAAATCTCATTTGTGCTACTTACCTCGTCCTCTGAAACGGAAATTCAGAGATTTAAATCTGATCACAAATTACGCATTCCGGTTTTTGTAAATGATGCTATCGAACTCAAAACAATCTCCCGTTCAAATCCTTCATTAATGTTTTTGGAGAGTGGTAAAGTTCGGGCAAAATTTACGAGTATACAGATTCCTTCAGTCGATCGTTTTCGAAAGGAGACAGGTTTGTGAGTGAGTATTACGTAGATATACGTATTGTTTAAAATTGCTGCGGTATTTTTTGGTTTATTCTCCAAATTGTCCTCAAAATTGCACTTTTTTAGGCTACTTGACCTTCTATAATGATACTTGCTGTTTGCAGTCATAAGGGTGGAACCGGAAAAACGACAACCTCCTTGTCGTTAGCTGTGTCGTTTTCCAAAATGGGAAAGCGTGTCCTTGCTGTAGACCTTGATCCACAGGCTAATTTGTCTTATTCGATAGACCTGTCACCTGAAGAATCAGATATTTCGGATCTGTTTACGGGAGATAAGTCCTTCGAAGATTCGGTAAAGCATCTTTTTGGAATTGATGTTTTGGGATCTTCAGAAAAATTAGCAGACATTGAACTGTCTTTGCAGTCAGCGGATCAACGAACACATTATCTCAGGGAAATACTTTCCGGGGTCACAGTGAATTATGATATCGTTATTCTTGATTGCCCCCCATCGCGCTCACTTCTCACGGTTAATGCACTCGTAGCTGCAGATTTTGCATTGACACCAGTATTGTTGGATGTGCTCAGTATACAAGGGATGTTGTACATGACAAGGACTATTCTTGATGTACGTAAAACCTTCAATCCGGGTCTAACTTTTCTTGGCTTGTTGCCGGTGAATGTGGATCTTAGAAAGAATATCGCAAAGGAAGTACTTAACGTCTTCCGCGAAGAGACAAATTATCCCGTTTTTAAAACACTAATTAGGACGAATACAAAAATTGCGGAGGCTCCGTCACACGGACTTCCAATTCAATATTATCAACCCAGGTCTACTGCTAGTCAGGATTATTCCAAGCTGGCCGATGAGGTATGGGATCAAATGAACAAATATGGCATTAGGAAAAAAATTAAAGCTGGATCGGCTCATCCCGCATATTGATCTGGAAAAGGATCACGTTATGGGAAGCTCCGAGAATGTCTCCCCTGAGGAGAGCTCCTCCGTTTCTGTTGAGGCTGTTGCACAGACCGTCCCTTCAATTTCCGGAAATTCCGCACTTGATGCTATCGTTTCTCCTGATATGAAGGTGGAATTCATTCCATCTAAAAGAAAAACTCAGAAAAAGGTTTTTGTTCATTTATCAGGTGATCTGACTATTCGAAATGTGAACTTGTTGAAAGATAAGATCCCGGCTCTTTTCGATGAGTTTGATCATGTGGAACTTGTCTTAAAGGAGATCAAGGGAATAGATATTACTACGATTCAGCTTTTCAATTTGATGAGGGTAAACTATCATTCCTTTGGAAAATTCACCTATATCAATGCTGAATTGACAGCTGAACAGAAAAAAATGTTGAACACATGCGGCTTCTCGGAATTCAATTCCCAGATTACTGCATCAGCCTCATAAATGAGATTTGAGTATGAATAAGAATATACTAATTGTGGATGACTCCGAAAGTATTCGACTTGTGGTGTCTATGGGTCTTAAAGAAGCAGGATACAATGTGGTTGCCGGTGTGAACGGCTCAGATGGTCTCCGACTGCTTAATGAAAATAAGGTAGACCTTATCATTTCTGATCTGAATATGCCTGTGATGGATGGAATCACCTTTCTTAAGGAGGTGAGAAAGCAGGAGAAGTATAAATTCCTCCCACTCTTAATCCTTACAACGGAGTCACAGGAGAGTAAGAAACTAGAGGCGAAACAAGCGGGAGCGACCGGTTGGATAATAAAACCATTCGTAAAGGAAAAATTAATCGCCGTAGTCAAAAAAGTTTTGGTCTGATGGATGAGTTGAAAGCAACATATATTCAGGAGGCACAGGAATTACTTGAAAATCTCGAGTCTTCTCTGCTCGTTCTGGAGGATAACCCTTCTGATCATTCTAATATTGAGCAGGTTTTCCGTGTGATGCATACCTTGAAAGGCAACAGTAGTATGTTCGGTCTTTCAGTCATTGCAGAGTTCGTACATGACCTAGAGACGATTTATGACAAAATTAGACAGTCTCAAATGGATCTTTCAAAAGGAATCCTGAATTGTACACTCGCATCTTTGGATCATTTGAAACAAATCATTTTCGATTCTGATCTGTCAGATCCTTCGAACAAGGAAAATCACTTTAGACTGATCTCTGAAATTAGACTACATGCAGGAGGCGATCAGGAACCTGTGAGTTTTTCAATCCAAGCTCAAAGCGAGGATGTTAGAATCAAGGGGACTTATTTTATTCAATTTGAGCCGAAACTAGAGTTTTTGATGAATGGTTCAAACCCCTTGTTACTAATCAATGAATTGGCTGAATTCGGTCCTTCCTTTGTGATACCTCATTTTAAGTCTGTAAAGGATATTCACGGATTTGACCCAACTACATGCATCGCTTCCTGGGATATCTTAGTTGAAACAGATGTCACTTTAGAACAGATTCGAGATGTTTTCATTTTTGCCGAGGATGACGCTCGAATCGACATTCATAAATTTTTATTGACAGGAATCTTAAAGCATGAACAGTTCCTTTCCAGAGCAAAGGAATTACATTTGAAATCAACCCATTTTCCTCTAGAGGAGGTTATCGCAATAGCGGAATCCATTCCAGTTGAGCAGGAGGAGAAGGAAGATCAGAAACAAGACTTGATAATTACTTCTAATTCGCCTCAAAAAAAGAATACAGAAAAAGAAAAAGCAATTTCCAGTATACGTGTATCCTCTGATAAGCTGGATGAACTTATGAATTTGGTAAGTGAGCTCGTTACGACTCAAGCTTCATTATCTCTTTTCTCAGAAAATAACAATAGTGCTGAATTAGAGGTCATTTCAGAGAACATCGAAAAACTTTCCAGGCGACTTAGAGACATTTCTTTCGGAATGACGTTGGTGCAGATTAACAATATGTTTGCCCGATTTCAGCGATTGGTTCGTGATATGTCTGACATGCTCGGTAAGGAAGTGGTGTTTTTGACGGAAGGTGGTGAGACTGAACTTGATAAGACTATTATCGAAACCCTTACGGATCCATTAATGCACATCATTCGCAATAGTATGGATCATGGCATAGAAAAGGCAGATCTGCGCGAGCAAAAGGGAAAACCGCGTCAGGGAATGGTTAAGTTGAAAGCCTATTATTCGGGAATTTCAGTTTTTATTCAGGTGATCGATGACGGAAAAGGAATAGATGTAAAGAAGGTTCGGGAGAAGGCGATTTTGAAAGGCTTAATGCGCGAAGAAGACGAATTTTCGGATAAAGAGATCTTCGATTTTATTTTTCATCCCGGATTTAGTACGGCTGAAGTTGTTACTGATGTATCGGGTAGAGGAGTAGGTATGGATGTAGTTAAAAGAAACATAACCGACCTTAAAGGAATCATAACTGTTGATTCCAAGCCTGATCATGGAACCACGCTTACGATTAAGCTTCCTCTGAGCCTTTCAATTATAGATGGATTACTTGTAGAGATTAGCGGTGTTCGCTACGTAATTCCGCTGAGTGTGGTGCGTAAATGTTACGAAGTGAAGAACGAGGAAATGCTGAAAAATTTCAATCGTTTGCTTTTATTGGATGAGCGTCAGGTTCCCTACATTAACTTGCGTGAAGAATTCAACTACGAGTCATTGGCTGACGGATCATCTTCGCAGTTGATCGTAGTTAGTGACGGAGATAATGAAGTGGGTATAAGTGTTGATTTTATTATTGGTGAGTATCAAGCTGTGGTAAAACCGATCAGTAAATATTATAGAAATCAGGATTTTGTCTCAGGTGCGACAATTCTTGGCGACGGTTCAATCGCACTTGTGCTAGATACTCACAAGATTGTTGAACTCTATACAAAACACATTAAAATGGACAGTAAGGTATGAAAACAGAGGAAGAAGAAGTATTGAACGGCCAGGCGAAATCTTTTTTGTCGTTCAAACTGGATACCGAACATTTCGCAATTCCTGTGATGAAGATCATGGAGATTCTAGAGGTGCCAAAAATTACCAAGGTGCCTCAAGCTCCTGTTTTTTTGGTTGGCGTGATCAACCTGCGGGGGGCGGTATTGCCGGTGATCGATACGCGTGTCAAGTTTGGGATGACCCCCATTGATTTTACGATCAATACGTGTATACTCGTAGTGAACATTACCTTCAACGAGGAGCAGATCATGGTGGGTGCCTTGGTAGATTTTGTATCTGAGGTATTCGATTACGATGAACGAAAAATAAAACCTTCACCAACGATCGTTACAAAATACCGCTCTGACTACATTGAAGGTATGATTCAGGAAGAAGACCATTTTATGATGGTGCTCAATATAGATAAAGTGTTCTCGCTCAATGATCTTGAGTCAATAGCTGAAACGAGAACGGAAAAAACAGAAGATTTAATATAACCACGAAAAAAAGAATAACATGGGATTATTTGGAGGAGTATCCGCACAGGATCGAGAAAAATTGGTAGAAGTGTTGAACAAACTTGCGAAGGGACAGGCCGATGTTTCAGTCGAAAAAACGGGTTTATTCGACGAATCTGTAGTGAAAGCATTGAAAAATTTGGTTGGCACCTTTCACAAGATAACTTCTCATACAGAGGAATTAGCCAAAGGAAATTTAAATGTCCACATCGAGCTTTCTCAAGATAGCCCGCTTACGGTTGCATTCGAGTCGCTTGGGCAGTCATTGATCGAGACTAAGGAGAAAATGGATCAGCAGGAAAGAGAGATTGATGCACGAATGAAGTTAGTGGATGAATTGTGTATCGTTTCAGAAACTGATCTTAAGGGGTATATTACTTATGTAAATGATAAACATTGTGAGGTCTCACAATACACTAGAGAAGAGCTCGTCGGTTCAAATCAAAATATGGTTCGACACCCGGATAGTCCTAAGGAGCTATTCAAAGAATTGTGGGGTACTATCGGAAAAGGTAAGATTTTCCGTGGACCTGTTAAGAACATGCGTAAGGATGGCACACCGTACTACGTCGATGGGATCTTTGCTCCTGTACTTGGCCCGAATGGTAAACCGGTGAAATACCTTGGAGTCCGATATGATAATACTGATGTTACGATTGAAAAATTAGCCGCGGAAGGTGTGGTCAATGCGATCAATGCGAGTTACGCTTACATCGAATTCGATACCAAAGGAAATATCCTTACCGCGAATGATAATTTCCAGAATGCAATGGGCTACTCACTTTCTGAAATTCAAGGGAAGCATCACCGCATGTTTGTAGAGCCTGAATTTGCAAATTCAGCGGAGTACATTAAGCTGTGGGATGATCTTGCGGCAGGAATCCCTAAAAACGGTCTATTCAAAAGAGTTACACGATCCGGTGAAGTGAAATGGCTACAAGCCGTTTATTCGCCTGTGAAGGATGACATGGGCCGAATTTTTAAGGTAGTAAAAATTGCAACAGATGTTACCGATGCCACAAACCTGGCAATTGAAACAAAACTTGCCGCAGAGGAAGTTTCACGTGTTTTGACAGCAATCTCTGATGGAGATTATTCTCAGAAGTACATGGTTGATACCAAAGGTTCACTCAAAATGATCGGTGAAATTCTTAACGATACGGTAGATAAACTGAGTGACTTGATGGATGAAGCGCGTGAAACACAAAACGCTGCGGCAGAAACAAAACGTGTTTTAACTGCTCTCTCAGAAGGTGACCTTACTCAGAAGTATTCAATTGAAACGAGGGGAGAACTGAGAACTATGGGTGAATCTTTGAATAAATCCATCGACATTTTAAGTAATCTTATCTCTACTGTAGTTACCAATGCTAATAACATCGCGGCAGCTAGTATAGAGATGTCCAGCTCGGCACAACAACTGTCAGAAGGTGCCACAAATCAAGCTAGTTCAGTGGAGGAAATTTCTTCTTCCATGGAGGAGATGACAGCAAACATTCAACAGAATACGAGCAACTCACGTCAGACGGAGAAAATTTCTACCGGTGCTGCAAAAGAGATTCTTAACAGCAAAGAGGCGGTGATTGAAACAGTAAATTCAATGAAAACTATTGCTTCGAAAATCTCTATTATTGGTGAGATTTCTCGTCAGACAAACTTGCTTGCATTGAACGCAGCCGTTGAGGCAGCTCGAGCTGGTGAACATGGGAAAGGCTTTGCTGTAGTTGCAGCGGAGGTTCGTAAACTCGCCGAGCGAAGCCAAATTGCAGCAAGTGAAATTGATGAGGTGTCTGCAAAAAGCGTTGATATTGCTCAAAAATCAGGTGAAATGCTGAGTGAGGTAGTGCCGAATATTCAGAAAACATCTGATCTGGTGCAAGAGATTACGGCATCCAGTGTTGAACAAAGTTCAGGAGCTGAGCAGATCAATAATGCCATTCAGAATTTGAATAATGTGGTTCAGGAAAACGCAGCTACTGCCGAGGAACTGGCAGCAGGTGCAGAAGAACTTAACTCACAGTCCCTTCAACTTCAGGAAGCAGTTGCGTTCTTTAAAATCGATGGTTTAACACAAAAGTATGTCGCACCGCAACCTGCGAGAGTTCAGAGCACAAGACCGGCACCAAAGGCATCTGCACCCTCACCTGGTAATGGTTCGTCAGGAAAGGTAAACATCAATTTGGGTGGACCTGATGCACTGGACAATGATTTCATGAAGTTCTGAAAAACCGGGCATGGAAGTTAACTTTTCCGCATACCAGTCGGAATTGAGTGATAAAGATTTTGATCGCCTGAGTCAGTTTATTTACACTTACTACGGGATCAAGTTGCCGCTCAATAAGAAGATCATGCTTCAGTCTCGTTTAAAGGCGAGACTGAAGGAAAATGGTATCGCGACATTCAAAGAGTATTGTGATTTTGTTCTTTCCGGAAAAGGTGGAGAAAATGAGATCATCCATATGATCGATGTGGTGTCTACGAACAAGACTGATTTCTACAGAGAGGCGATCCATTTTGATTTCATGAAACAAGTGGCTTTGCCAGAGATGATTCTCAGACATGGCATCCAACATTTGAAAGTATGGAGCTCAGCTTGCTCATCAGGAGAGGAACCATATACATTGACCTTTGTTCTGAGTGAATTTCGCGAACAAAACCCCCAGTTTGATTTTTCAATACTTGGTACGGATATTTCAACCAGAATTCTTGAGAAAGCTCGAACAGCAATTTATCCCACAGATAGGGTAGATGTGGTACCTTTAGCTGAGAAAAAGAAATATCTGCTACGGAGCAAAGATCAGGAGAATCCAATGATTCGTATCATTCCTGAACTTCGTGCCAAAACACGTTATGCTCGCTTGAATCTAATTGACGATGTATACACAGGTATACCCAAGGATTTTGACCTGTTGTTTTGCAGAAATGTCCTCATCTATTTTGACAGGCCAACACAGGAAAAGGTGATCAATAAATTGTGTACACACTTAAAGACAGGAGGATATTTCTTCCTCGGTCATTCGGAATCCATTTCAGCAATGGATGTGCCACTAAAACAAATTAAACCGACGATCTTTCAAAAGATCTGATAAATAGATTCATTATGAACCATGAATTGACCGATAGAGAATTGCTCGAAGAACTTCAGCGCCGTTTTGATAAAAACAGGGAAATGCTTGAGGCTGAGCGTGAGCTGATTAAAAAGTTAAATGAGGTGAATCAAAAACTCGTTGAATCTGAAAAAGTTAAAACCAACTTTCTTTCTAACATTCGAAATGAGATTAACAATCCATTAGCATCAATTCTCGAGCTCTCAAAAAACCTTTCTTTGGGTACCGTTCCAGAGGATATGCAAGAGAAATGTGCGGAGATGATCCAGTCTGAGGCATTTGAACTTGATTTTCAATTGAGAAATATTTTTGTTTCTGCCGAACTAGAGGCTGGAGAGGCGCCTTTATCGGTGATTTCTGTCAATGTGAGGTCACTGATCGAGTCGGTGATTGATTCCTACTCAAGGAAAATAACAAGGAAAGGGATCGTCCTTCACGTTCAGCATGGAATTGACGATGGTGTAATCTTTAGAAGCGATGCTGAAAAGCTGCATTTGATTCTGAGTAATTTATTGTCTAATGCAATTCAATTCAATCACGATAATGGTTCAGTTACGATTGTTTCTGATCTTAAAGATGGTGTTTTGACTGTGTCTGTTTCGGATACCGGAATTGGAATGGAGGCTGCGGATCTGCAAAATATTTACAATCGTTTTCATCAGATAGAAGCCGGTTCAACCAAAACGTATGGAGGACACGGTCTTGGATTGAGCGTTACGAAGGCCTTGCTGGATATTATTGACGGAACGATTGAGGTGAAGAGCCAAACGGGTAAGGGCACACTATTTATGATTAAAGTGAAAGAACTTGAAGGAAATCAACATGAGGATGTATTTTCTTCTGACGGCAACGATTTTCTTTTTGATTCAGCTGACGATGATATGCTTTTTTGAGCTGTACTAGATGGATCGGGATCATTCACATAATGAAAAGGAAACGGTTTCGGCTGAGGATAATGCAAACAAGCATTATCTTTATCCTTCTGCTCTTTTTGCTGAAAAGGTTCCCTACCTTGTGGATACGATCCTTGGTTCTTGCGTGGCTGTTTGTTTATATGACGATCAAAAAAAAATTGGAGGAATCAATCATTACATGCTTCCTTTGTGGAATGGAGATGGACTTGCTACTCCAAAATATGGCAATATAGCAATTGAAAAACTAATCGATCGCATGCTGCAACTGGGATGCAAAAAGGAACATCTCAGAGCAAAATTGTTTGGAGGAGCAAGTCAGATCAATAGTTCAATGGAAATAGGATTGCGGAATGTGGAGGTGGCAAAGGAGCTTCTAGCCCAGCATCGCATTCCGATCGTAGCAGAAAATGTCTTTGGAAAAGTAGGACGTAAGTTAAGGTACGATACGGGAACTGGTCAAGTGATGATGAAGTTTTTGAATAAACCTACTCAGGATGGCAACGGATAAAGTAAAGGTGTTGGTAGTAGATGATTCTGCTCTTGTAAGGCAGACACTAACTGCTGTTCTGGAGAGTGATCCGGAAATTGAAGTTGTTGCCAGCGCTGCAGATCCCTTTGCTGCTGTAGAGAAAATGAAGACGGTAGTTCCGGATGTAATCACTTTGGACATTGAAATGCCCAAAATGGATGGATTAACTTTTCTTAAGAAGATCATGACACAGCATCCTATTCCTGTAGTCATCATTTCAACCTTGGCAGAAAAAGACTCGGATACAGCCTTGATGGCATATGAATATGGTGCCATTGATGTTATTGAAAAGCCTAAGGTGAACACCAAGGATCAAATTGAACGTACGCAACAGGAACTTTGTGACAAGATTAAACAGGCCGCTCGAGCTAAAGTTGTCAAAAAAGAAATTTCAAACAACGATGCAAAAGGATACGTGGCGCCCAAACTTTCTGCCGATGCGATACTTGAAAAGACAACTGTTCGTAGCATGGTTCGAACAACGGAGAGTGTCATTGCTGTCGGTGCCTCGACCGGCGGAACAGAGGCGCTAAAAGTATTTTTATCCGGATTTCCTGCGGATTGTCCGGGGATGGTTATCGTTCAGCATATGCCCGAGCAGTTCACTCGTCAGTTTGCCAAGCGTCTCGATGAATTATCTCAGGTGACTGTAAAAGAGGCAGAAAACGGAGATAAAGTTTTGAGAGGTCAGGCGTTGCTTGCACCAGGAGGAAAACATATGATGCTCAAGCGAAGTGGAGCAGTATATTTCGTTGAGGTAGTGGATGGACCTTTGGTCAATCGTCACAGGCCCTCAGTGGATGTGCTTTTTAGATCCGCAGCTCGCTACGCGGGTAAAAATGCCCTTGGAGTTATTCTTACGGGTATGGGGGATGATGGAGCAAAAGGAATGCTGGAAATGAAAGAGGCTGGTGCATACACAATTGCCCAAGATGAGAAATCCTGTGTTGTCTTCGGAATGCCTAAGGAAGCAATTCGACTGAATGGGGTTAGCAGTATTCTGCCACTATCAGAAATAAGTAAACATACATTGCAAAAAGTAAAATAAAAAGTAGAAAATGAAAAAAGTATTAATTGTTGATGACTCCATGTACATGCGCACGATGATCAGCTCTGCGCTTGGTGCAACTGGTAGATATGAAGTGATAGCTCAAGCTGGAACAGGTAGTCAGGGAATCGAACTTGCACTCGAACATGAACCCGATCTGATCACAATGGATAATATTCTTCCGGACATGATTGGTATAGATATCGTGAAAGAACTCCGTGCGGAAGGCATTCAATCGAAGATCATTATGATCTCAGCCGTTGGTCAGGATGACGTGGTTGAGGAAGGTAAAGCAAATGGAGCACAGGACTACCTTGTCAAGCCTTTTACACCTGAGGTTTTGGTCGATCGTGTGGACAAATTGTTCTAAGATTATGAATACGCTTACAAAAGACCAAAAACGAAAGGCTAAGGAAATCATTTCGGCAGGATTGACGAAGGCTGCAGAGTCTCTATCATTTTTTATGAATGAAAAAATCGACCTGGATACTAGTGATGATGGATGCCTGGATTGTGATCCCCTGGATCTGGATCGGAAGGGAGAGGAAAATATACATTTATTACTCACGAAGGTGGTAGGTGAAATTCAAGGAATTTGTTGTCTTATTTTTTCTGAGGAGGAGGCCAATCACCTTCGAAATGTAGCACTTCCGGACGAAATCAAAAACAGTCCCGAAATGATGGCTGAAATGAGTGATGGAATTCTCTTGGAGGTGGATAATATTATTTCTGCCTCAGTGATCACACATTTTTCGAATATCTTGAAAACAAAGATGCATGGGGATGTACCTGCTTTGAAAAAAGTGAATTATAACGAAATGATCGAGTTTGTCAAACAAGAAATCTCAGACAGTTTGTACATCGTGAGTTTCAAAACTAGTTTCAGTTCATCGAGTGTCCATTTCAACCCCGAATTCCTGTGGCTGTTTGACAAGAATTTTATGCAAGGCATTACCTCCCAGTTCGAGGAAACAACTCAATCGTCAAAAGAATGACCGGGCAAAAACGAATAATGTTTATCGGTTCCGATCCGGGTATCGCAGAGGAGGTTCTTTCCATTCTCGGGGATGATTATCGGGTGAGCGACTTTGGACCTGATGTGGATATGGTGCTTAAAGAACTGGAAATTCAGCCCCCCCAACTTTATGTTATGGATGAAACCAGGCTGGGTAATGCGTCTGACCTCATCTCATCTGTTCATGCTGTATACAGAACTCCCGTTCTTCTGCTTTCCGAATCAATCGGGGATGCGGAAGACGAGTACATTTTTTATGCTCACAAGAAGCGTACGGATGTATTCGCCTTGGCAAGTTTGATTCGAACCATATTTAGCTATGAAAAGAAACAGCGATCCCTAAGTGAAGAGTTAAATATGCAAAAAATGCAGGTAGAGGAACTGTCTGAAACCAATGCACATTTGATCACTGCCACTTTTCGAGAAAGAAGTTTAAAAAAGGAACTTGAAGCTTCGAAAGCGGTCATCGAGGAACAGAGTAAAAAAATCCTTGATAGCATTAATTATTCTCTTCGTATACAGCAATCGATCATTCCATCCGATGAGGTTTTTCAGGATGCTTTGGGCGACCATTTTGTATATTACAAACCAAAGGATGTTGTCAGTGGTGACTTCCCTTGGATGCTAAAAAAGAATGAATTCGTATATTTTGCTGCTGTAGATTGCACCGGCCATGGGGTTCCGGGCGCTATGATGTCCATGATCGGGAACCTTCTTCTCAATTCAATTGTCATGAATGGTGAAAACTGCAAAACGCCCGCCGAAATACTTCTGGAACTGCATCGTTCTGTTGTGAGCACGCTGAAGCAAGATGCTGAGGGAAATAAAGCAGCCGACGGTATGGATGCGGCATTATGCAGAGTGAATTTTTCCAAAGGTGAACTTATTTTTTCCGGAGCACATTTGCCTTTGTTTCTTGTTCGAAATGGAGAGCTTGAAGTCTTTAAAGGGGATAAGTTTCCAGTTGGAGGCATGCAGTACCGTAATCGTAACACCTATTCGGATCAAGTAATACAGCTTCAAAAAGGTGATCGTGTCTTTGTATTTTCTGACGGTATTATTGATCAGGTTGGCGGACCGGAAAATATCAAATGGATGTCTGCGAGCCTTAAGGAGTTCTTGATCGCGAATTCGAAATTGCCCATGAACCAACTTCGGGATGAGGTTCACAGTGTTTTTGAAGCCTACAAGGGATCCAATAAACAAGTGGATGATGTTTTATTAATCGGATTACAAGTTTAAATGAATTATACACTTGAATTACAAAAAGTCATGTCCGACGGCAATTATCTGATTGCCTTGAGAGATAATTTTGAGGATCTGCTCTCCAAGTCGGTTTTAACGATTGTCGAACGAAAAATCGAGGGAGAGGAAATCGACGTAACCATCAAGAACAAAATTTTTGGCGTAGTGGTAGAATGTGTTCAAAACATTTGTTCCTCAGAACAGTCTAATGCGTCCAGAAAAGATTCTGTGTTACTTATTCGTCGCATTGAAAATGGATACTTGATTGAGGTAGGAACGCTCCTCCAAGGTGAAAGAAAAGATCGATTGGATAGCCTTTTTAGTAACTTTCTACTTATGGATGAGGATACGATCCGCTCTAGGAAAAATGAGATCCTTTCCAGTAGACAAGAACTTACGTTGGAACAAAGAGATTTTCTTGCACTCACTGACATTCGATTGCGTTCAGAGGGCAATATGAAATACCGCATTGAGGATCATGGTCCAAACCATTTTTTAGTTCTAGAAATAACCATAATTAACAATTAATAACCAACTGCTCATGGAATCTACGCTGCAACAGATTCATACGATCATGAACCATCAGAACGCAGTTCTTGTATACTCGGGGGAATTCAATCAGGACATTGTCAAGTCAATGTTGAATTATGCTGAAGGCAAGTTAACAGCTACAGGAGTGGATGATCTCGTTAAGAAAAAAATGTTCAACGTTATGGTGGAAATGCTCCAAAACATAACAAAACATCAATTTACTTCAGAACAAGACAAAATCGTTGAATCTTGTTTTGTTCTGATTGAGAATGAAAATGATTTCAACGTGGTTACTGGGAATCCGATTCGCAAGGATAAGGTGGACGTGGTCACGGAAAAGATTGATACGGTTAATTCCTTGAATGCCGATGAGCTCAAAGAATATTACAAGCAAGCACGATTAAACTCTCGGATTTCTGAGGTTGGAGGAGCCGGTCTGGGATTTATTGATATGGCAAGAAAATCTGAAAACAAGTTGGAATATGGTATTTTTGCCATCGATTCTAACGAGTATAATTATTTTACACTGAAAGCAAGCATTAACAAAGTACCTTCGATTTAATTTAAGGATTATGGAAAAATTGTATATAGCAAAAACAGAGGATACCCCTGAAATTGATTTTTCTCCGGATGCAAAAGAAATGAAGATCTCCGGAAGATCGTTACCTGAAGACGTTACAACTTTTTATGCCCCGGTCATGGACTGGCTTGACCAACTGGAGGAAACACCGGGAGGGGAGTACAAACTCATTGTGAACCTAGAATATTTCAATACAGCATCCTCCAAGTTGATTCTTGATATTCTCATGCGCCTGGAGGATATACATACGGGTGGGAGCAATACTATTGAAATCGTTTGGAATTATGACAAACGCGACACAGACATGGAAGAGGCTGCAGAAGAATACTCTGAATTAGTGGAGGTACCTTTCACGATTGTTGGAATCTGATTCGTTAGAAAATGAGTGAAGAGATACTGAAAGCCCTCATGCAATTGTTCGCCATTCTGAGTAAACAGGATGATGGCGGACAAACTATTCATGATGAATACGTGAAGGAATTTCTCTTGTCTCAGATCTCAAGAGATCGTTTCGATAATTACTACGAACAATATATAGATTACAAGAATCAGGAACCGTCGCCTACTGGTGATGTGAGCAGGACCTCCGTGAAAGACTCGGTCCGAACTTTATCTATCTGTAAAAAGATTAACAAAACGCTTTCGCAAAAACAAAAATCCATTGTTCTTCTGCGCATTGCAGAGTTTGTTTACATCACTGAAGAGATCTCTCAATTGCGTTTGGAGTTGTTGAAGACTATTGGAGATGTCTTCAAGATCGATCAGGATGAGTTTAAAGCAATTCATGCCTTTTCTGCTGCTCGAGATGACAATTCTGTTCTTACAAATTCTTCTTTTCAGCGGTATCTAGACAAAAGCATTCATCCTGTAGCAAGCGACGAATGCATACAGAAAGAAGGCCTGCTCGGCTTGCTTTATTTTTGTTGGGTTGAATCCGCTGGAATTCTACTTTTCCGCTTTAGAAATGAAGCCAATGTTAACCTGAATGGTCTACAGATCAAAGAAGGAAAAACATACGTTGTCAGTGATGGCGCGACCATACGAACTCCTAAGGCATCTATTTTCCACAGTGAAGTACTCAGTGACTTAAGAAGACGCGATAAAGTAGAACAATTCATCTTTCATGGCACGATTGAATCCTACAAGTTTCCCAATGGTAAAGTAGCACTTAGAGGAATAGAGATCATTGAGGAATCAGGAACGCTCTTTGGCATAATGGGTGGATCCGGAGCAGGAAAGACAACGTTGCTGAATGTACTTTCCGGATTGGATCCTACTGATCAGGTGGACGTTCGGTTGAACGGTTTTCCTATAAACACTCCTGAAAGTAAGGCGAACATCGGTTTCATTCCGCAGGATGATTTGTTGATGGAGGAGTTGACCGTTTACCAAAACTTGTACTTCAATTCAAAACTTATAAATGCTTCATGGGGTAAGGAAGAAATCGAACAACGAGTTGAGAAGGTTCTTCGTGATCTGGGTCTTTTTGAGATAAAAGATATTCAAGTCGGCTCACCGCTCAATAAAAAAATATCGGGAGGTCAACGTAAACGCTTGAACATTGCGCTGGAGTTGCTCAGAGAACCTCTGGTACTTTTCGTAGATGAGCCTACCTCAGGACTTTCTTCCAAGGATTCGGAGAACGTAATGAACCTTCTGAAGCAGTTGGCACAGACCGGCAAACTCATTTTTGTAGTCATTCACCAACCGTCTAGTGAGATCTATAAACTCTTCGATAAGATGTTTATTCTCGATGTAGGTGGTTTTCCAGTTTATTATGGAAATCCGATTGAAGCAGTCATTTACTTTAAAACACTCACGCATCAAATTAATCAGGAGATTGGTGAATGTGGAACTTGTGGTAATGTAAATCCTGAACAAATTTTCGATACGCTGGAGGACAAAGCAATCGATGATTTTGGAAATTACACACAAACCAGAAAGATTAGTCCCGAACAATGGAATGCTTTTTACAAGGAGCAAATTCCCCAACCGAAGAAAGACACATCAAAGGTTCAGGAGAAACTGAGCAGTGTTAAAATACCCGGTAGAATTCGACAGTTTGCAATTTTCTTCAAAAGAGATATCCTAGCTCGACTTAGAGATAAACAGTACGTCTTAATTGCCTTACTTGAGGCTCCTGTACTAGCAGCACTACTTAGTTTTATAATCCGTAGTTCTTCAAATGGAGGTAAGAGTTATTCGTTTGCTTCCAATCAAAATATTCCGGCCTACATATTCATGTTGGTTATCGTGGCCTTGTTTGTAGGGCTCTCTATTAGTGCAGAGGAGATCTTTAAAGATCAGAAAATCATCAAGCGTGAGAAATTCCTTCGACTCTCCAGAATGAGTTATTTGAAGTCGAAATTCACTTATTTAATGATATTGTCATTGATCCAGTCCTTCTTGCTTTGTGCTGTAGGAAACAGCATTATCGGACTTAAAGATAATTTTACTTATTACTGGATATTAATCTTTTCTGTTTTTGTTTTTGGGAATGTTTTAGGCTTGTTATTGTCCTCTAGTTTCAAAAGTATCGTAACAATTTATGTGATTATTCCGCTCATAGTAATTCCACAAATGATCTTGGGCGGCGCAATGTTCAAGTTCGAAAACCTCAATCCTTCAGTTGGTGGTGGGAATACGGTTCCTGTAATTTCAAAAGGAATGGTTTCAAACTGGGCTTACGAAGCTGCAATGGTTAGACAATTCACATCAAACGCATACGAAAGTCGACTTTATGAGTACGATCAGTTGATAAGTGAGTACAATTACCGCACATCTTATTTGTTGCCTTATCTTGAGGATCTTTTAACAAATCAAACGCAAAAGTTAGCCTCAGATACGATTGTCAACACATTGAGGTTTGAGTTCTCACGAAAATCCCTCCCGAAAGATAAGAAACGTCCAATTAAAATTTTGACTGTAGCGCAGGCTCAAACATTAATTGATGAGCTCAAAGAGTATTATCAGGAACGACAGAATGAATTGTCGCGAATGAAGGATGAGCATATTTTTCTCCTCGAAAATAAGGTTGGAGCCGACGTATTGACTGCTGAAAAAAATGAAACAGACAATGAGGATATCTCGGAAATTGTTCAGAATACAACTACAAAGAACCGTTATTTTATACAAGACAATGTAGTTTTTCAGAATTATGATTTTGTCTTTGTGCGCGATCATCTCGATCCAAATTTTCAATTGAAAGGAGCTTTAATGTATGTTCCGGTCAAGACAATCTTTGGACAAACAATTCCGACTTTTTGGTATAACGTGATCGTGATCTGGATATTCATTCTGGGTACTTTCGTCGCGCTGTATTTTGACGTCTTAAAACGTCTTTTGGAAATGAACTTTAACAAACGTAAATAAATCCTGAAAAAATGAACTGTAACCGTTTTCTACTTGCTCTTTCATTGATGATCCTAATTTTTGGTGTTTCCACATCTTGTTCAAATTCCGGTTCGAATGGATTGGAAGATTCCCTGAATTCGAAAAAGATGAATTTGAAGATAAGTAAAGAAGATTTGGATCTCCTTATTCAGTCTTTTCCTTCACCTATTGAGACCTCATTGGTTATTAAAAATGCCGGAAATCCCTTTTCAAGCAGCATCCTAATACCCACAAAAAATTTAGAGCGTTTCGGTTCAAATTATGACAAAGCGCTTGCCATGGGAGCATTTGGTGGAGACATGGGGTACATTAATATTTATGAGAAGTCCTTTATCGCGATGGATTACCTTGGAGCGATACGCATGCTTTCTAAAGATCTTGAGATCGACCAGTTCTTTGATTTTGATCGAATGATAAGTATGGCAAAAAATTCTTCCAATGCAGATTCATTGCTTCAGATGTCCACCGAATCTTTTAACAAAATGGAGGCACATTTTAGAAACAAAGGCCGCAATGAGTTGTCTATTTTGATCGTACTTGGAACATGGTTGGAAGGTTCTTATATCATTTCGAATCTTGCGAAGAGTAAGATGACAGATGAAATGAAAAATAGAGTTGCAGAACAGAAGGAAAGTGTGGAAAAACTTGCTGGTTTATTGAAGAAGGCAGAGTCAGATCCATACTTTTTAAAACTTTCCTCCTCAATGTCGGGATTGAAAAAACTATATGACAACATTAAAATCGAGCAAATCATTCGTGAGCCCGAAATGCAGGAGATTAATGGTGAACTTATTTTTGTGGACAAAAGTGAAACGAAAATCCACGCAACCAAAAATCAAATTAATGCGGTTATCGATGCCACTGTTAGCATGCGAGATGAACTTTTAAAATAACAGATCATGAAAAAGAATTTATTATTAGTTTCCTTTCTCATTTCTGTGGGATTATTAATGTTTTCCTTTCGTGAGTCTGCTGAAATGAAAGGAAAATGTACGGGAGAAGAGGAGTATGCAGTTGGACTAACTAAAGTAGTTCCTTTCAAATTAATCAAAGATTATAGAATTTCTCTGTCCAGTGGAACACCAACGGATCCCCCGGCAGATTTTTTTATGATATCCTTGAAATCAGGGTTGAAGTATCGATTATTACCGATTAATAATCCGGAGAACAAAACCAAAATGATTATGTCGATTTATCAGAATGAAAAGAAATCGGTGCTGTTAGCAACTTCATTCAATAAAACAACAGGGAAACACTTTCCTTATGTGGATTTTAACTGCAAAACGACAGGAACGTTTGCTTTGTTTTTCGAATTCGAAGGAGCCGCGAAAGGTTGCGGTGTAGGAATGTTTGCAGTAGAGAATTAAAT
>Ga0315906_10003193_pt1 | contig 21964 bp, 20 predicted proteins | sample LakEriMetagenome_4_FD_203526 | JGI IMG/M metagenome (GOLD analysis project Ga0315906, IMG submission 203526) | Freshwater fungal communities from buoy surface, Lake Erie, Ohio, United States - Buoy 2 MA122 | ecosystem: Environmental > Aquatic > Freshwater > Lake > Lake biofilm | place: USA...
AATCGCCGTGAGTGCGCCGACGCTCGCAGCACCAGCGTCCCCGGTTCGCGAGGAAGCGCTGTGGTTCTGGGAGTGGTCCGACGGATCGCATGCCCGTTCGCGCGAGCTCGCCGAGATTCACTACACCTCGTGGTCGGAGCTGCCCGGTCTGCTCGTGGCGAGCGCACCCACCACTCGCGGGAAGCGGGTCCTCCTGGAGGTTCACCTGGGTGGACGCTGGGTCATCGAGGATGCGAGCACGACGGGACCTGACGGTCGCGCTCTCCTCAGGATCAATCCCTACTGCTCGCATGGCGACTGGTGTGACGGTCGCACCGACTACCGCATCGTGGTCGACGGGGTTCAGGCCCCGCTGCGGGTGCAGTTCACCCCTCGACAGTCGACTCCCTGATGCCACAGGACTGCCCATACCCGGACTCCATGAGGTCGAGTAACGGCACGGCGTCACAGGCCTCTCCCCTGGCGTCGACGGGTCCGGAAGAGTCGCCGATACTCCTGCCCCACCGCACCCGATGGCCAGAACCTTCTCAACGCACTCATTCCCTTCGCCCTCGTCATCAGGAGTCGAACCCCATGCCCAGGCGATCGAGCGTGCGCAGCCACAGATCACGGCGACCAGTGACGTCCGCGCGCGTGAGGGACCTGGTCGTGATGGAGATCCCCATCGACCGCAGAGGTTCGGGCGGGAAGGGCAGCGGCTTGGTGCGAACCATGCGCAGGCGCGTCCGCTCGGTCTCGCGCCCCTCGAGGAGGTCGAGCATGGTGAGCGCCCCGAATCGCGAGGCCCCCACACCAAGCCCCGTGAAGCCCAGGACGTAGCCAACCTTGCCGGACAGTGCCGTTCCCCAGAATGCCGAGAAGCGCGAGCAGGTGTCGATGACACCACCCCAGCCATGCGTGAATCGCAGATCCCTCAGACTCGGAAAGGTCTGGTGGAAGTGCTCGGCGATCCGCGCAAGGTGCGTGCTGTCCGTCTCCCAGCGGCGCTCGAAGCGACTACCGAAATGGTGGACGGCGTCGTAGCCGCCCCAGAGGATGCGACCGTCGGGCGTGACCCGGTAGTAGTGGAACCGATTGCCCGCGTCCGAGAGCCCCTCGCGTCCGCTCCATCCGATCGACCCCCACTGCTCGGCACTCAGGGGCTCCGTGACGAGGACATAGTCGTAGACCGGCACGATGTAGTGGCGCAAGCGAGACAGCAGCGGCGGATACGCGTTTGTCGCCAGTGCGACACGCGGCGCGACGACGGATCCAGCTGGAGTCATGACGCGAACCCGCGCACCGGCCTCCTGCAGTGCCGTCACCGGTGTGCCCTCGTGCACGACGACACCCGCACTTCGCATCGCTGCGGCGAGTCCCCAGGCAAGGCGGGCCGGATCCACCAGCGCCACCCCCGACCGATCGAGGAGCCCCGCCACATAGGTCGGGGAGTCGACGAGGGCCCGGGTGGCGTCCTGGTCGAGCCATTCGAGGTCCTCTCCGTACTCCTGACCTAGTCGTGCGAGATCGCGCAGGTCCGATGCCTGATGCTCAGTGACGGCAACGTCCAGCTCTCCAGCACGACGGAAGTCGCATTCGATGCCGAACTCGCGCACGGTCTGCTCGATGGCCTCGAAGTTCTCGCGGCCCAGACGAAGCAGGGTGGGAAGCTCGTCACCGAACCGTGCGGCGCCATTGGCGAGGCCGTGCGTCAGGGAGGCAGAGACGAATCCGCCATTGCGTCCCGTGGCACCCTCGGCGATCCGTCCGCCCTCCAGCAGCACCACTCGACGCTCGGGATCGGCCTGCTTCGCGAGAAGTGCCGTCCAGAGCCCGGTGAAGCCTCCGCCGACGATGACAAGGTCGGCCTCATCCACCCCCGAGAGTGGCGGCTGAGGCGTCGGCCGGTCAGGGGAATCCAGCCAGAAGGGCACAGTGCGGAGGCCCTGGACGGCTTGGCGCGCGCCTGTGCCTGGCTGCTCGGAGAACTGCATGGATACTCCTCAACGTGTGGACGACAGATGAGGACAGGACCGACCGCCCTGCCTTCCCACCAGTCCCTTCAACGTGAGGCGAGATCTTCATGCTAGCCGCCTACGTGGATACCACCCTGTCGAACGCCCGATCAAGAAGGCCAGTGCGCTCACTGGACAGTGCCTGCGTGACGTAGCACGCGTCCAGGACCTCATCGGGCGGGAAGATCCACGGATCCTCCACGAGCTCGGGATCCACGTCCAACATGGCCTCCTGCGCCCCCTGCACCGGGCACACGTACTGGATCCAGGCCGCAAGCCGCGCTGCGACCGACGGGTCGTAGTAGAAGTTCATCAGCGACGCGGCGCTTGCCTGATTCGGGGACACCACGGGGATCAGCATCGAGTCAGCCCACACCAGCCCACCGCTCTCCGGCAGGCCGAATCCGTAGCCCTCCCCCAAAGCGAGTACGTCCCCGGACCAGCCGAACACCGCGATGAGGTCGCCGGAGTCGAGACCGCCGATGTAGTCGTTGCCCGTCACCTGGCGGATCTGACCCGAGTCGACCTGCTGCTGCAGAAGCAGAAGCGTGGAATCGAACTCCTCGTCGGTGAAGGATGACGGGTCGAATGCAGCCCACGCGAGCATCAGCCCCATCGTGTCCATCGTCTCCGAGAGCACTGATACCCGGCCGGCCAGCCTCGGATCGAAGAACTGGTCCAGGGAGTCCAGGCGGTCCACCCCCATGCGCTCCTGCAGGAGCGCCGTGTTCCAACCCATGCCCGTGAACCCCGATTGCCACGGCAGCGTGAATCGACGATCGGGGTCGAAGGATGCGGCCGCCAGACGCGGCAGCAGGTTGACGGCGTTGGGGATCAGGGCATAGTCCAGCGGCGCCACGAATCCGCGTTCGATGAACTGCTGGGCAGTCTCCTCAGACAGCACGACAATGTCGCGATCGATATCCCTGCCCTGCTCGAGCGGGGACTGCACCTTGGCCAGGAACTCGCTTCCGTCGTTGATGTCCTCCGTGTAGACCACCTCGATGCCACTCGACGCCCTGAAGTCGTCAAGAGTCGTGGGTTCGTCGCCCTCGGCCTGATCGATGTAGGCAGGCCAATTGGAGAATCGGACGACCCGCTCCGCCTCCGGATCGGTCGTGGGCGCTCCCGAGGGGAGCTCAGAGGTCGTGCTGGCGGCACCGCACGCGGCGACCGTCAGACCCAGACCCCCCAACGCCGCTGATCCAAGGACGCTCCGTCGCGTCAGCCGAACGGGCACGTACACCTACGAACGTGGCAGGGCTGCATCGGCAGCGATCGGTGTCGGGTTGTCGAGCGCCCTGCGCTTGCGGTGGTTCACGTACTGTGCCGTCAGCACGATGACCAGTGCCACCAGGAACACAATCGTGGCCAGCGCGTTCACCTGCACGGGGATTCCCCGCTGGGCAGCGCCCCAGATGTAGATCGGGAACGTGACCAGCGTGCCGGCATTGAAGAAGCTGATGATGAAGTCGTCGAACGACAGCGAGAAGCCCAGAAGGGCCGCACCCAGGATGCCCGGCAGGACGAGCGGGAAGGTGACATAGCGGAATACCGCTCTTGGATTCGCGTAGAGATCGCGCGCCGCCTCCTCCAGCCGAGGATCCATTCCCTGCAGACGCGCCTTCACCGTCACCACGACGAACGAGATGATGAACATGATGTGCGCGATGATGACGGTTATCTGCCCGAGCGGGAAGCGCAAGTTGAGGAAGAGCGCCAGCAGGCTGGCACCCATCACGACCTCAGGCGTGGCCATGGGCAGGAAGATCAGCAGGTTCGTCGTGCTTCGGCCGCGGAACCGGTAGCGCACGAGCGCGAAGGCGATCATCGTGCCGAGAAGCGTCGCCACAATCGTCGACACGATGCCGATCTGAATGCTCGTGACGAAGGATGAGCACACCCCAGGAACTCCGCAGAGATTCGCCCACGCCTCGAGGGAGAACTCGTCGAACTTCAGATTGTACTTGCCCGCGGGCTTGTTGAACGAGAGAACCATGATGACCGCGATCGGGATGAACAGGTACACGAGCACCGCGATCGCCACAATGCCCACGAGGTTCCGGCGAAGCCAGCGCATCAGACGAGATCCTCCGTCCCGGCTCTTCGGATGTACGTGAACACGAGGACCAAGATGCCTGCCATCAGCACGAAGGACAGGGCGCTGGCGGTCGGATAGTCTCGAAACTGGATGAAGTTGATCTGGATCGCGTTTCCGATCATGCGGTTGCCCGTGGACCCCAGCAGCGCGGCATTGATGTAGTCGCCCATGGCGGGGATGAAGGTGAGCAGGGTGCCAGCCACGACCCCGGGCAAGGAGAGCGGCCACGTGACCTTGCGGAAGGCCGTGATCGGCGATGCGTAGAGGTCACCGGCAGCCTCGATGAGCCGGGGATCGATCTTCTCGAGTGCTGCGTAGAGCGGCAGGATCATGAACGGCAGGAAGTTGTACGTGAGCCCCGCCACAACGGCAATGCCCGTGTTCAGGATCCTGCCCTCGGGCAGCAGGTGTAGCGCATTGAGTGTGCTGGTGATGAACCCCTCGTCGGAAAGGATCGTCTTCCAGGCGTAAGTACGCAGCAGGAAGGAGGCAAAGGATGGCGCGATGACCAGGACAAGCATGAGCGAGCGCCAGCGACCAGCGCGAAAGGCGATGAAGTAGGCGAGCGGGTACGCAATGGCCAGGGCCAGCAGAGTGGCGATGCCGGCGTAGAGGAACGACCGGAGGAACAGCGGCCAGTACTCGGCGAGAGCATCCGAATAGTTGCTGAACTGAAGGCCGAACATGTACCGCCCCGACTTGCCCGGGACGGGCTGCTGGAGGCTGGTCAGGAAGAGCGTCACGAATGGGATGGCGAAGAACACAGCGAGCCAGGCGATACCCGGGAACAGCAGCAGGTAGCCCGTGCGCGACGATCGCTGAGCCACCGGGGCCGGAGCCCCTGAGACGCCCGACGTGGGAACGACGGCGACCATCCTCAGACTCCGGTGCCGTCAGCCAGCAGGTGCGCGGCCGTGCGCGCACCCTCGGCTGCCTCCGGGTCCACCCCGGCGGTGCCCCCCTGAGCAGGATCCAGCCCGAACGTGTGACTCGGGGACCAGTGCAGGACGACGGGATCTCCGACCTCGCATCGATCGCCGACGATGACGTTCTGCTCGAAGACGATCAGCTCCTGACCCCAGGGCGCGTCGACCAGGTACTGGGTCGACACGCCCGTGTAGGAGACGTCGGTGACCCGGCCCTCGAGCCTGTTGTGACCCTCGGGGATCCGGCCGGCATCGACCGCGTCGAGGATGGTGATCTTCTCCGGCCGGACGCCGACCGTGATATCAGTCCCCGGGCTGAAGCATCGATCCGACGGCACCGCGAGGGTGAGACCGTGCGCCTCGACGAGCGTGTGATCCCCAGACACCCCTGTACGACGCCCGGCGATGAGGTTGGACTGCCCCAGGAAGTTCGCGACGAAGACCGTGCGCGGGGTCTCGTAGATGTCGGCCGGATGGCCCATCTGCTCGATACGACCAGCGTTCATCACCGCGACGGTGTCGGCCATCGTCATGGCCTCCTCCTGGTCGTGGGTGACGTGGACGAAGGTCGTCCCGACGTCGACCTGGATGCGCTTGAGCTCGATCTGCATCTGCCGCCGCAGTTTGAGATCAAGCGCACCCAGCGGCTCGTCGAGGAGCAGGACGTCCGGCTGGTTGATGAGGGCCCGGGCCACCGCCACGCGCTGCTGCTGGCCGCCGGACAGCTGGGCCGGCTTTCGCCGGGCCATGGGCCCCAGCTCGACGAGTTCGAGCATGCGCTCCACCTGGCCCCGAACGTCCTTGACTCCCCGGCGGCGCAGACCGAAGGCGACGTTCTCGTAGATATCGAGGTGGGGGAAGAGCGCATACGACTGGAACACCGTGTTGACCGGTCGCTCGAAGGCACGGAGCGCTGTGATGTCCCGATCGCCGATCAAGATGGATCCCTGCGTCGGATCCTCGAGACCTGCCACCATTCGCAACGTCGTCGTCTTGCCACAGCCCGATGCTCCGAGCAGGGCGAAGAACGATCCGGCCGGAATCGTCAGGGTGAGGTCGTCGACGGCAACGAAGTCTCCGAAGCTCTTGGTCAGACTGCGCAGGTGAAGGTCGTCCACCTGGCGGGCTCCATCCACCACCGAGATCGCTCCCCTACTCGTCGGGTGTCGTCGGATGACGCTAGTTGCCGATGGCGCTCTGGAACTCCCGCTCGTACTTCTCGTTCTGCTCCGGCGTCAGGGTCATGAACACGTAGGCATTGGACAGTGTCTCGTCAGACGGGAAGATCCACTGATTGTCCACGAGCGCCGGATCGATCTCGGCCATCGCCTCCTTGGCGCCCTTCACGGGAGTGATGTACTGCACGTAAGCCGCGACTGTGGCCGCCACCATCGGGTCGTAGTAGTAGTTCATGGCCAGCTCGCCATTCTTCTTGTGCTGCGCAAGCGCCGGAACCAGCATGTTGTCGGTCCAGAGCGTGCCTCCGGTCTCCGGTAGAGCCACGCCGAAGTCCTCACCGAGCTGGATCATGTCGCCAGACCATCCGATCACCGCGATCACATCGCCGGTCTCCAGGGCCGCGATGTAGTCATTGCCGGTGACCTGACGGATCTGACCGCTGTCGACCTGCTGGGTGAGCAGCTCGATCGCCTTGCTGAACTCGTCGTCCGTGAAGTTCGTCGGATCCGCACCCTGATAGGCCATCAGGATGCCCATGGTGTCGCGCATCTCGGAGAGCACCGTGATGCGTCCCTTGAGGGCCGGGTCGAAGAGCTGGTCGAGAGAGGAGAGGGTCTGGCTCCCGATCGCACCCTGGAGAGCGGACTTGTTCCAGCCGAAGGCACCGAAGCCGGACTGCCAGGGCAGCGTGTACTCGCGGTTGGGATCGAAGCTGACGCCCTGCCAGGCCGGCAGCAGGTTCGCGCTGTTCGGGATCAGCTCGAGATTCAGCTTCTGGGCGTAGCCGTTCTCGATCCACAGGGCGGCCATCCAGTCGGTCAGGACAACGATGTCGCGGCCGATGTCCTGACCCTGCTCGAGCTGGGTGCGCACCTTGGCATAGAACTCGTTGTTGTCGTTGACATCCTCGGTGTACGTGACCGCGATGCCGGCCTGCTCCTGGAAGGCCTCGAGGCTCGGGCGGGAGCCGGTCGCATCGTCGATGTCGATGTAGAGAGGCCAGTTCGACCAGTTGAGGGTCTTGTCGGTGTCGCTGAGGTCCTCGGCCGAGGCCGCTTCGCCCGCGGTTCCGGAGTCGCCACCAGCGCCGCAGGCCGCCGCCACCATGGCGGCGCTCCCGATCCCAGCCACCTGAAGCAGGCGACGACGGGATACGGAGGAACGCATCGTTCCGGCCAGGGCGGCGATCATCTCGGGGCGCTGCATGCTCATGATTCCTCCGGTCGTGGTCTGGTCAGGCTGACTTATGGGCTGGCGGGTGGGCTGGCGGGTGTGCTCGTTCGTGCTGGCACTCTAGTCCCAGACATCACCCGTTGTCGGTAAAGATCGTGCGGTGCCATGGCTTGCGTGCCTCTCCGGTGATGTCCAGCGACACATGCTTGACGAGGGTGTACTCGTCGAAGGAGTACGTCGACATGTCCTTGCCGAAGCCGGACTGGCCGAAGCCGCCGTGGGGCATCTCGCTCACGATGGGGATGTGGTCGTTGATCCACACGCAGCCGGCCCGGATCTCCCGCTGGGCCCGCAGGGCCCGGAAGACGTCCCGGGTCCAGGCGGAGGCCGCCAGGCCGTAGACGGTGTCGTTGGCGAGGGCGAGCCCTTCATCCTCGGTATCGAAGGGCAGCACGACCAGAACGGGCCCGAACACCTCATCCCGGACGATCTCCGACTCCTGACGGGCGTCCACGACGAGCGTGGGCCGGTAGTAGGCGCCGGCCGCGAGGTCCCCCCCAGGAGCGGACCCGCCCGTCACCACCCGGGCTCCCGCTGCCCGGGCCCGCTCGACGAAGCCGGCCACCCGCTCCGCCTGCCGGGAGGAGACCAGCGGGCCAAGATCAGTGGCCGGATCCAGGGGAGCGCCGAGGCGGATCGACTCGAACAGGTCGGCGACACCTGCCACGAAGGCGTCGTAGAGGGGGCGCTGGACGTAGGCGCGCGTGGCGGCAGTGCAGTCCTGACCGGTGTTGATCAGGCTGGCCGCCACGGCTCCGTGGACAGCCGCCTCTAGATCTGCATCGTCGAAGACGACGAAGGGCGCCTTGCCGCCCAGTTCGAGATGAACCCGCTTGATGCCGCGGGTGGCCAGTTCCATCACTCGCCGACCGACCGGGGTGGAGCCGGTGAAGGACACCATGTCGACGCCCGGATGCCCGACGAGGGCCTCTCCTGCCACGGGCCCGGTGCCCACCACCACGTTCACCACGCCGGGTGGGATGTCGACGGCGGCGCAGTCCTCCGCGAGCATCAGCGAGGTCAAGGGGGTGATCTCCGCAGGCTTCAGGACGATCGTGTTGCCGGCCGCCACTGCCGGCAGGACCTTCCACATCGCCATCTGCAGCGGGTAGTTCCACGGGGCGATGGAGCCCACAACCCCGATGGGCTCACGACGGATGAGTGACGTGTGGACGCCGTCCCACTCGGCGGCCGCCTTGCCCTCGAGGTTGCGGGCCGCCCCGGCGAAGAACGCCACGTTGTCGATCGACCCGGGAACGTCGAACTCGGTGGACAGCCGGATCGGCTTGCCCGTCTGCCGGGTCTCCGTCTCGGCGTACTCCTGTGCTCGCGAGGTGAGCCTGTCCGCCAACCGGATCAGTGCAGACGACCGCTCGACCGGCGGCACGCGGGACCACACTTCGAATCCCGTGCGTGCAGCTGACACGGCATTGTCGACGTCCGCCGCACCCGCCAGCTCGAAAGTCGCGATTGTCTCCCCGGATGAGGGGTCTGTGACTGACGCGCTCGAGCCGGAGGTCCCCTCTCGAGCAGATCCCCCCGAGAAGACGGCCAGCGCCATGTTGTCTCCTGTCTGCCGGTTCGGCGGTGTGTCTCAGCACCGCTTGGTGAGCGTAGGCCCCGATTCCCTCGCATCGAAGCACGCCCAACCCGACCGGGCAAGGCCACGCACGGGGCAGCACGCCTTGTGGGCCGAGATCCTGGTTGGCTCTGGGGTTCGCCCACGGGACTGACCCCTCAAACTCCTCTCACGGGGAGCCACTGCGCTGTACCGTCCGTCGGGGCGCAAGGAGCGGATCCCTGGTCAACGTCCCTCACCCAACTACCTGCCACCTGCGGAGTGACGCCATGCATGTGCTGCGACAGCGACCGATACTGAGCGGCGTTGACCTCAGCGAGGCCAATGACTGGAGCGATCCCTACCCGCACCTGGCGGAGATTCGCTCGCAGGGCCCGATCGTCTGGAGCGACGCGTGGGAGGTCTGGCTCACTGCCGACCATGCGTCGTCGCAGGGGATCCTCCGCTCCCCCTCTGCCCAGCGCCACTTCGTCCCCCGAGCACCTGAGCCCGAGTGGGAGAGTTTCAACAGACTCAACGCACTCGCAGCACTGGATATGTCCGGCGATGACCACAATCGGGTGCGACGCACTCTTACTCCGATCATGCGCAAGGATCGACTTGCGCAGGTGTCATCTCTAGTGCAGCGGGAGATCGATCGACTGCTGGATGAGGTGGCGGCGCAGACGACGGCCACGGTCGACCTGGTTCCCAGCTTCCTGGAACCCCTGCCCGTCAACGTCATATGCGCGGTGCTCGGGCTGCCCGAGGACTCACGAGCCCGCCTGCGGGCAGCCTCGGTGCTGATGGTCTCCGCGTTCGAGAAGATCCAGACACCGGAAGAGGCTCTGGCGAGCCAAGAGGCATCCAGGGAGCTCGAGGACTACTTCACGGACCTTGCGTCAGCGAGCGGTGCAACCGAGGAGTCCGGTGCGCTCTTCGACCTCGTTCGCCAGAGTCCCGAGACCCTTTCCCCCGAGGAGGTTGTCGCCAATTCGGTACTGCTCTTCAACGGAGGGACTGGGGCAGTCATCAACGCGCTCGGCTCGGGACTCGTGTCATTGCTCTCCCAAGGCACCCAGGGGCGGCTGATCCCGTCACATGGAGACTCCTCAATCCTCGTGGCCGTTGAGGAGATGCTGAGACACGAGACACCCATTCAGCTGTTCGAGCGAGTCGCCGCCGAGGACATCGAGTTCAATGGCGTGCAGATCGCTCGCGGGGAGCGTTTGGCCTTGCTGCTCGGGGGCGCGAATCGCGATCCGCACGTCTTCCACGACCCCGACCAATTCGACATACGGCGGGACCCCAATCCGCATCTCGCCTTCAGCGCGGGCGCCCACTTCTGCCTAGGGGCACCCTTGGCTCGCCTGGAGATGCAGTTGGCTCTGGCCTCGATCCTCGAGAGATTCCCCGGGATCATGCTGGCAAAGGAACCCGTACGGAGCCCTGGTTTTGTGGTCCGGGGCTACGACAGCATCGCCGTGACCTTGAATAATTGATCGCAGAACCAATCGGCCCTGTCTCCATGTCTCGAGCGACGAACGGGCGTCCAGCAGCGAAGGGGCGTCGAGCGGGGAACGCACCATCGCCTACTGGAGGAGCCCTAGGAGGGTGACTCCCACGACCATGATGACGAGCCCGACAATCTGCCCCCTGCCCATCCGCTCACGGAAGAGCACATACGCCAGAACAGCCGACAGCGGAGCCATCTGTGACGACAGCACGGCCGTCACCTGGAGATTCACCGCCGCGCCGACCGTATAGACGGCAATCGCGGCGATGTCCGCCATCGCGAGCAGCAGCACCCACATCAGGGTCCTGCGCGGCACACGCAATCTCATCATGGCCGCCATGGGAATGGCCAGCGCGAGCAGTCCGACAAGACGAGCCGGCAGCAGCACCCAGGCGATTGGCAGATCACCACTCAAGAGGCCAACGGACAGCAGGCCGCCGGCGAAGGCACACGCACCGAGAGTTGCCAGGAGTGCCGCAATCGCCGGTCGCTCCCCCTCGAAGGGCTCAGGGTCGCTAGAACGGGCCCCGATGATGATGCCCATGACGATCATCAAGAGCACAAAGGCGATCAGCGGATCGATCGAATTGCCCAGAAACGACGCTACAAGTGCCGCGATCCCCCCCTCCGTGGCCACGATGGGTGCCACGAGGCCCACCTTGCCGAATTTCAGTGCCGAGTAGACAAAGAGAAAGCCAGCAATATTGCCGCAGCCCGAGATGAGCATCAGCCACAGCTGTCCACCGGTGAGTTCCGGGATTCCGCTGAAGAGCGCCCACGGGATTACGACGACCGACGACGCGATGGCCGACAATGCCACCACCTGAGTGGCTCGCACAGCTCGGCTCGCCTGGGCTGCCGCGATCATGCCAACGGCGAACAGGAAGGCCGTGATGCACCCAGCGACAACACTGATCGTCATGGTTCACTCACCAGGCCTAGGGCCGCTTCGCCACCGGTGACCCGATCCGAGGAGCACCCGCCCCTGCGCTGCAAACGACTGTCTCAGAGTAGGCCATGCGGGGCTCAACGGAGCGGAGAAGGATTGATCAATACAATCGCGAGCTTTGATTGCGCCCTATGCTTCCATTATGCCCACGGTCGTGACGATGGGTGACACCGTTGTAGAGATCTGCATGCAGGTCTCCGATGCCTGGGACATCTCACCGGACGTCGTGGCTTCTGGTGAGACGACCAGTGCGGGTGGATCTGCGGCGAACTTCTCCGCCATCGCGGCCGCACTCGGACTCCGCTCATTGCTCGTCACTGATCTCGGCGATGACTTGTTTACCGACTTCCTGACAGCCGACCTCACCGGGCATGGAGTCGACTTGAGCCTCGCGCGCAGCCATGCTGGCGGGAACTCCATGTGCATCATCATGATCGGCGCCGATGGAGATCGACGTTTCGTGTCCTTTCGTGCACCCGCACACCGCGAGCAGACAGTCGACTCGCAGACCTCCACAGACCGTCTTGGCGTTGCTCTCGCCGCGGCCGACTGGCTGCACGTGTCAGGCTTCTGGCTTCAGTCTGACGAGACCGCCGACATAGCCCTGTACGCGGCGTCCGAGGCTCGACGACTGAACATTCCCGTCTCTCTCGATCCGAGCCCTCAGATCATGGTTGACCAGACACCCCAGCTCAGGAGGATGTTGGGACTCATCGATGTCATCTTCCCGAACGCCTTCGAGGCCCGGTCCTACACGGGTCTAAGCGCGGCTGCCGAATCAGCGGCCGCGCTTCACACATCGGGAATCCCCACTGTGGTCGTCACCGACGGCGCTGCCGGTGCTGTCCTGGTCGACGCCTCCGGAGAGCACGCGATAGAGGCCTGTGCCGCAGACTGCATCGACACGACGGGGGCCGGTGATGCCCTGGCTGCCGGCTTCGTCGCCGCATCGCTGGCTGGCTTGCCTGCCAGGACGGCACTTGGGGAGGGCATCAAGGCTGCCTCCCTTGCCATAAGCAAGGTGGGAGGTCATGCCGCCGCCCACGACATTGGCGCAGCACTGGGGCGCAGCCACCCCACCGGCTCTATCCGCGATCACATTGCCCCCACGTCGTCGCTACGCGACGAGGCTCCCCTCACCTAGTCGATCCACTCAACCGGAGGCCCACCATGCGCATCAGCGAAGAAGTCCATCAGGCGATCAACGATGGTGCTCCCGTGGTAGCACTCGAATCAACGATCGTGGCCCACGGCATGCCGCGCCCTACCAACATCGAGACTGCGCTTGCCGTCGAGGAAGTCATCCGTGCACATGGGGCAGTACCCGCCTGCGTGGGCTTGATCAGGGGCGAGATCGTCTGCGGACTCACGCACGACGAACTCAGCTTCCTCGCCTACTCGGACGATGTCATCAAGGCTCAGGAGCGTGATCTGGCACGTGCCTGCGTCTCCGGGCGGAGCGGGGCGACGACCGTCGGCGCAACGCTCTTCGTGGCAAGTCGCTGCGGAATTCGAGTCCACGTGACAGGCGGGATCGGTGGCGTCGCCCCTGACTTCGGCGAGACCCTCGATATCTCGGCGGACCTTCTCGCAATCGGGCACTACCCCTGTATCACGGTGGCGTCGGGGACCAAGGCCTTCATGGATGTCAGGGCAACGCTGGAGTACTTGGAGACAATTGGAGTACCTGTTGCCACATGGGGTGCCGATACCTTTCCCTGGTTCTACAGCAGGGACAGCGGGGTCAAGGTGGAGTGGCGGGCAGATGCGCCGGATGAGGTCGCCACGGCCTTCCAAGCCGATGTGGCGCTTCGAACTCACGCCGGAATGCTCTTGGGGGTGCCTCTTCCCGAAGCAGACGCCCTACCGGAGCAGGAGACTCGGGCGGCGATCGATCAGGCTCTGGTCCTGGCGAATCAGCAGGGCGTCAGCGGAAAGCCCCTCACTCCCTTCCTACTGTCCGCCATCTTTGACATCACAGATGGGGCCAGCTTGGCCGCGAATGTCGCCCTGATCAAGAACAACGCTGCCGTGGGTGCCGAGGTCGCGAGATCCCTTCAGAGAATCTCGTGAACGCCGGGACCATTGATGTGATCAACGCTCATCTGGTCACACTGGACGACGACTGGACAGAGGTGCCCCGAGGCCACATGTGCGTTCGCGATGGGCGCATCACATCCCTGGGGCCGATGACCCATCATGTGGCGACCGGAGTGGACACACTGGACGCACAGGGATCCTTCGTCTTCCCGGGCCTTATCAACACCCACACCCACTCATTCCAAGCGCTCACACGTGGGATTGGCGAGGGCCTGGGGGTGTGGGAGTGGTTCTCCCAGGCCATCGATCGGGTTGTAGGACAGTTGACTGCGGATGACGCCCGGCTGGCTGGTGCCGTGACTGCACTGGAGGCAGTCATGTGCGGGACGACGACGGTCGTTGACTACAACTACCCGCACCCGCATGTCGGGATGGCTGAGGCGACGATCGAGGGCCTGCGGTCAGTGGGTGTGCGGACCGTGATGGCACGCGGGATTCTCGATACCGGGGAGGTTCACCGCGACATCATCCATACGACAAGTAGCGAAATCCAGGCCTGTGCGGATCTCGCGAGAACGATGAATCACGCCGAGGACGACTGCGTGCGTATCTGGTTTGCGCCCTACACGATCTTCAGCACGAGTCCGGAGGCCCTGCTCGCAGCCAAAGGCCTTGCCTCCGAGCACGGAACCGGTCTCACCATCCATGCGACGACTCCATCGACTCTGGAGGCCGCACGCGAGCTCTTCGGAAGTTCGGATATCGCCTTCGAGGAGTCGATTGGGATTCTCGGCCCAGACACCTTGCTCGCCCACTGCACGCACCCCGATCCAGCAGACCTCGATGCGATAGTGCGCCATGGCGCCTCCGTCTCCCACAACCCCATCAGCAACGCCTACCTCGGTGAAGGAGTCGCTCCGATCGTGGAGATGAGGAGGAGAGGCATAAACGTCTGCCTCGGATCGGATGGTCCGGCCAGCAACAACAACCAGGACATGCTTCAGGTGATGAAGGTGACCGGGCTCCTGCACAAGCTCGAGCATCGAGATCCGTCGATCCTCATGGCGCGGGACGTCGTCCGGATGGCTACGCGAGGCGGTGCTACAGCACTCGGATGGGATGACGGCATTGGCTCCCTGGAGGTCGGAAAGCTAGCTGACTTCTTCGTCCTCAATCCGTGGTTGCCGAATAGCGTCTCCTTCGCTGATCCCTACGTGACCCTAGTCTTCAGCGCCACGCAGGAGAACATCACCTCTGTTGCAGTGAACGGGGTTCTCGTTCAGGAGAAGCGAACTCCCCTGCGGCTGGACATGCAGCGCACACTCGTGTCCGCCCAGGATGCAAGCATCGCCCTGCTGGCTCGCTCGGGACTAGGAGCCGGCCAGGTCAGAGACCAGTAGTTCCAGAGCGGGCACGTCCTGGACGTCGTTGAATTCGAAGATCACCCTGGAGATTCCGCACCCAGCCAGCAGTTCGAGTTGCTCGCGCACCTCCGTGATGGTGCCGCCCACGAAGCCTGAGGCTCGCCACTCCTGGAGACTGCTCGGAAGACCAGCGAACACCTCACGGTGACGCGCGATGCGCTCCTCCACGTCAGCCTCGCTTCGACCGACAATCAGGGGGGTCATCAGTGAACGATTCAGTGTGGCCGGATCCCGACCGACTGACCTGCACGTGGCATCCATCACTTCTTGGGCCTCGACCACTTCATCAACGCTCTTGTAGAAGCAGTTCCACTCTCGCGCGTAGCGCGCCGCAAGTGCCAGCATCCGGGGTCCCCATCCACCCAAGATGATGGGCGGCTCCGGAGAAAGGGGCCTGGGGAGAATAGTCGCGTTCTCCAACCGGTAGAACTCCCCCTGCCAGTTGACTTGAGTGCCCTCCCACAGACGGGTGACGACCTCCAGGCTCTCCTCGAGCATCGCCATCCGGACTCCCGCGGGTGGGAAGGGGCGCCCGAACCGGATGTGCTCGTCTTCGTGCCACCCGGCACCCATTCCGAGGTCCAACCGGCCGCCACTGAGCACATCGATTGACATGGCCTGATGCGCGAGATCAACCGGATGCCTGAAGGTCACGGGGCTGACCAGTGGGCCAAGCCGGATTCGACTGGTTCGTGCCGCCAGCACCGCGACTTCCATCCAAGCTGGCAGTACATCCCTGCGATCGTCAATGTTGACGGGTCCGTAGTGATCCGACACGTACACGCCGTCAAGGCCCAGGGATTCCGCCGATCCAGCTACCCGAAGGAGGTCAGCCCAAGTCAGCCCCTCCTGGCTCTCCATCAGCAGCCCGAAGCGCATCTACAGCCCCGTGTATCCGCCATCGATCAGGAGCGTCTGACCGGTGATGTAGTCGGATTCGTCACCGGCGAGGAAAGCGATCGACCTGCCGATTTGGTCTGGGCTCGCGTAGCTTCCGATAGGAATGGCGGACAAGGTCTTGTCCCCGCCTTCCTCAAGTTCGTCTCTCGAGTGGTCCTTGAGGAACTCCTCAACATAGAGGTCGGTAGCGACCACCCCCGGCGCTACGCAGTTCACTCGAATCCCACGCGGCGCCAGTTCGACGGCCATGGTCATGGAGAGCCCGACGACAGCCGCCTTGGAAGCCCCGTACACGGCATGGGCGGGCATGCCGATCCGGTGGCCCACCATGGAGGCCACGTTGACGATCACGCCTCGACCGCTCGCTTCAAGGCCGGGCAGGGCCGCCTTGCACATGCGAAAGACCGACTCGAAGTTCACGCGCATCAGATCATTGAACTGTGCGTCTGTAGTGTCAGCGAAGCTGTCGGCCAGTCGAAGAATTCCGGCATTGTTGATGAGGGAATCCAGCCTGCCGAACGAACTCAATGCAGCCTCGCATGCCCGTTCAGCGCCCGCGGCAGTGCTGACATCCGCGATGACGGAGGACGCCTGGCCTCCTTGGCCACGGATGGCCCTCACAACCTCATCGCTCGACTCCGAAGTGTCGACGACCACCACCTTGGCCCCTTTGGAGGCAAGCACAATCGCTGCAGCACGCCCTATTCCACGTGCTGCACCCGTGACGAGGCAGACTCGCTCCCCCAAGCCCGAGCCTGGAATTGCCGTCACGTGGACTTCCCGGGCGCAGACCACTCCTCCATGGAGTAGTAGGCATCCCACGCAACCGTCTCGTAGTACTCACTGGTCATGAAGGTCTCGACGAGCCGGTCGCGACGCTCAGCAGGCATGCCCTCCACCATCGAATCAACGAGGCTGAGCAGGGCAACCACATGACCGTCAAGACCCTGGTCGCCACCGTAGGTATCGAACCACCACTTGTAGGGATTGTCCGGGCCGATTTCGTGGGTTTCGAGGACCCTCTTGGACAGGATCTGCCAGCCGACAAGGCAAGGCATGATCACTGTGAGGATCTCTGGGAGCTCGCCTCGATTCGCTGACGCGAACTCATGCTGGGCGTATGCGTACTTGGTTGGCCCCATGCGCTGATGGACAAGCTCGTCAATCGTGATCCCCTGGGAGGCCGCGAACCGCTCATGAGACGCCATCTCCTCATCCACGATGTAGTTGAGGTACCTCTGGACGGTGCGCATCGAATCAAGAGTGGGCGCGCGCAGCACTCCGAGCGCCAGTATGCGCGAGAAGTTGATCAGGTATGGGTAGTCCACTCGCACCCAGTACCTGAGGCGCTCTGGCGCGAGCGTGCCCTGGATCATCTCCTGCATGAACGGCGTTGCCATCTGCGCGTCCAGATAGGGCTTCGCCCTCTCAAGGAGGTCCTGAGTGAATGTCATGCCTGCCTCCGGGGATCGGGGATGTCTTCGAACCACAGTTCCTGATTGCTGCTCGTCCATCGGGTGAACATGTCGAGCGTTTCTGGGTCATCCAGAACGACCAATTCCACGCCCCTCCTGGACAGAAGCTCTTCGCTCTCCTGGAAGTTGCGGTTCTCGCCGATGACCACGGTCGTGACGCCGTAGATCATCGAGGCGCCTGCGCACATGAAGCACGGAGAGAGGGTCGTGTACAGCGTCAGACGGCCATGCCAGTCACTCTTCGGCCTCCCGGCAGCACGGAAGACGTCAATCTCGCCGTGGATGATCGGACTTCCCTCCTGCACGCGTCTGTTGTGGCCAGTGGCGAGAAGTACGTCGTCCAGGTAGAGAGCTCCACCAATGGGGATACCGCCCTCACTGAGGCCCAACAGGGCCTCGTCAAGTGCCCTGCGGTAGCGCTCACTATGACTTTGCACAGCGGAAACCTGGCCCTCCGGCTCGCTCGTACCCTGAGAACTCGGGAAGGGCCCCTCGACGGAAACTGCACCGAGCCATTTCGCTCGTGTAGAACCACGAGCCCCCGCGCAGGACCCGACACCGACCATCCGACGAGAGGAACGAACTGCCAGAGGTTCCGTAGGGCAAGAAGGCGTCCTCAACCCACTCCTCGGTGTTGCCCGCCATGTCGATGACGCCGTAGGGGCTGACGTTTCCCGGCCTGGAGCCATTCGGGATCGTCATGACTCCCAGCGCCTTGGCTGAATCCCAGACATTGGCGTTCTCCTCGATCCAGTCCGGACCCCACGGCCACTCTCGTCCGTCGACCCCGCGGGCGGCCTTCTCCCACTCCGCCTCAGTTGGCAGGCGCTTTCCGCACCATGCCGCGTAGTCCCGGGCTTCCTGCCACGTGACTCGCTCGACCGGATGGTTGGCGATCTCCGATCCAGGCCCGTCCTTCGGCCAGTCCGGCAGCATCGGGGCGTTCGCCTGCAGCACGTAGTCGTAGAACTCAGCGTGGGTGACCGGGTAGCGATCGATCCAGAAGCCGTCCACATGCACCTGCCTCACGGGTGACTCGATCTCGAAGAGCGAGCTGCCCATGACGAAGTCGCCGGGGTCGATCCAGATCATCGATTCCTCATTGACGCTCACGAGGACTCCTCAGCCAGGACGCAGCGGAAGCCGGGGCCTCCCAGCTGGGCGTAGCCGCTGGTGTCCAGATCGGGTTCCTCGAAGCACCGGTAGGAGGCTCGCGCGTGCGTCATCGGGAAGATCCAGGATCCACCCCTGAGCACGCGCATTCCGATTCCATAGCCGACGCTGCGATTCGTGGACCCTGGGTAGCCGGCGTACTCATCCGCGCACCACTCTTCGCACAGACCCACCATCTGCTCGCATCCGAATGGGCTGACTCCTGTCGGCCTTGCCCGGACTGACTCCGAGTGGCTGCCCGTCACCGATGAGGTCTCCCACGTCAAGCACCGCTCGGCATCGAAGGAGTCACCCCAGGGAAAGAGCCTTCCATCGGTACCTCTGGCCGCCTTCTCCCACTCCGACTCTGTCGGCAGTCGCTTTCCATGATGACGGGCGAAGGCATCGGCCATGGTCCAGCTGACCTCGGCCGGGTGATCCTCATGCCCCACAGGAAACTCACCGTCGACCCAGTGGGCCGGCCTGGGCGCACCCGTGGACTCGGCGAATCGGTAGTACTCCTCATTCGTCACGAGGAATCTGTCGATCCAGAAATCGGCAACGTACTCCTGTCGCTGAGGTGCTTCACGCGGGAATCGGTCGTCGCCCATGATGAACGGGCCTGCCGGAACGAAGACCATTCCATGCGTTCGAAGCTCACCGGCATGCGCCTCCACGTCGGGGGCCATCACTTGCCCACTGACGCGTGCCAGGGGATCGCACGGCGCTCGACGAATGTGACGATCCCGTAGAACACGAGAGCGATTGCCGCGGAGACGGCGACAGCGGCCCAGATTCGTGGCGTGTCGTTGGTGTAGGCCGCAGTCAGGATCAGATAGCCGATTCCCGCATTGGCCTGGATGAACTCGGCAACAACCGCCGCAAGGACCGACGCCGCCGACGCCACGCGGAGGGCCGCGAAGAAGAAGGGAAGGGATGAGGGCATCCTCAACTTCAGCAGCTCCTGGAATCGCGAGGCGCTGAGAACGCTGAAGAGATCCACTTCACGCCTGTCGGCGGCCTTGAGCCCCTTGAGCGTGTAGATCACCACCGGGAAGAAGGTCAAGATCGCAGCAACGACGACCTTCGACGCCATGCCGAAGCCGAACCAGATGATCACGGCGGGCGCAATCGCAACGATGGGGATGTTCAGGCCCACGACAAGGTAGGGAGACATCCCCTTCTCGAGGAAGCGCCAGGAGTCAAGAACCAGGGCAACGAACACCGCGGCAATGACTCCGAGCGTAAATCCCACCGCCGCCTCGACGAGCGTGACCCATCCGTTTCGCAGCAGCGAATCGGGGTTGTCAATGGCCTCCTGCACAATCAGGTGAGGAGAGGGAAGGATGTACTTCGGCAGGCCCCAGTAGTTGGAGGCGACGTACCACAGCGCAACAACAATCACAGCCACAAGGAGTGCGGGCCAGAGCCCCAGCAGCGAAGCCTTCGCCTTGGATGTCGCCTGATTCGTGCCTGACTTCTTCGAAGATGCCGTCGTGGTCGTCATTGGGACACTTCCCGCATCGCGTGCGCCGCCTCATACAGCGCCTGTTCAGCCCGTTGACGCAGTGAACTGAACTCGTCAGAGAACATCTGCTCCGCAGTCCTTGGCCTGGGGAACGGAACGTCATATTCGGCGATGATTCTCCCGGGCCTCGCCGCCATCACGACCACTCGGTCGGAGAGCTGGATTGCCTCGCGAATGTTGTGGGTGACGAAGAGCACCGTGCTGTCAGTCGACATGAAGATCTCCGTCAGCCACTGGTTCATGTCATCACGAGTCATCTCATCCAGCGCCGCAAAGGGCTCGTCCATGAGAATGGTGTCCGGCTCCATGACCATCGCGCGGGCAATAGCCACTCGCTGCTGCATGCCACCAGACAACTGCCGAGGGTAGTGCTTCATGAACCTGCTCAGGCCTACTCGCTCGATCATCGCCTGGGCTCGAGGCACCGCTTCCTTGCGACTCACGCCCGCCAGCTCCAGAGGAAGCAGCACGTTCTTGAGGACATTGCGCCACTCCAGAAGCGTGGCCGACTGGAAGACGTACCCGATCTGCCGCCGCTTCACGGCTTCCTTGGGGTCCAGGCCGTTGACGCGCAACTCCCCAGTCGTCGGCTGGAGGAGGTTGGCGATGGATCTCAGCACCGTCGTCTTTCCGCACCCCGACGGCCCAATGAGCGAGACGAATTCGTTCCGCTTCACCGTGAGGTCAAAGTCGCTCAGGACTGTCGTGGGACCCGATGCGGAATCAAAAGTGATCCCTAGCCCACGAATCTCAACAGCGGCTTCCACTGAATCCACTCTCCTGTCGAATGTCGCCTGACCTGACGCACACTGCACTGCTGGTACTGATGACTGCTGGTACTGATGACTGCCGGTGGGAGAACACTCCTCCCACCGGCAGTCACCGTCAACTACCAGGTGATCGTGCGGTATTCCGAGGGAACGTTCGCCACGAACTGGTCATTGAATGCCGTGGCGACATCCGCCGGGGCATCCAGCTGGCCGATGGCCAGCGTCGCGTCGGCGGACTGCTGCCAACTCGACTGAACCATGTCACCGATCAATCCAGCCTCAGCCGCTGGCCCCTGTGACATGAGATTGCACATCTCATTCACCTGAATGATCTGCAGCTCGAGATCCAGGTCAGGAGCCGCATCCACGGTGTACTGGGCGCCTGCCTTGCGGTTCTCCTCGCTGGAGCACACCCACTGCCAACCACGCAGAGTGCCGTTGACCAGGCCCTGAACGACCTCCGGACGCTCCGCGACAGTGCTCTCCAGCGTCACGATGGAGTCACCTGGCAGGAAGAGCCCGACATCGGTGGGGCGCAACTCGTTCACGTTCTCGCCGGGGTTGTAGCCCTCCTTGTAGACAACGTGCTTCTCGTTCCACTCCGTAGCACTGGCGCAGTCGAATGCATCATTGAAGAACTCCTCCATGGAGAACTTCTGAGGAAGCCACTCGACGTCCTCGACCGTGAGCCCGGACTTGACCGCTGCCGCCTGGATGCCGGCCTCTCCTCCGCCGACCCACACGCCGACCTTCTTGCCTGCGAGGTCCTCGAAGCCATCGATCCCGGTCGACGTCTTGCACATGATGAACAGGCCATCAGCCTGGTTGATGCCACCGACACCCACGACGGGGATGTCCTCTTGGCGGTTCGTGTAGACACCCGCCGGATTCATCACGGCGAAGTCCGCAGACCCAGAAGCGAGGAGTGCGCCGGCTCGTACGTCCGGACCGCCCGGGATGATCTCGACGTCGAGTCCCTCCTCGGCGAAGAAGCCCTCCCGCACGGCCGCGAACTGCCCGGCCTCCTCGCCCTGGATGACCCAGGGCATCACGTACTTGATCGGAACCAATTCCGCGGGAGCCTCCTCTGCAGCGGGAGCCTCCTCTGCAGCGGGAGCCTCCTCTGCGGCGGGAGCTTCCGCGCTCTCCGCCGATGCGGCTGCGTCCCCACCGGACTCGTCCGAGCTCGACGAGCCGCTGCACGCAGCCAGCATCATCA
>Ga0315906_10003198_pt1 | contig 21941 bp, 27 predicted proteins | sample LakEriMetagenome_4_FD_203526 | JGI IMG/M metagenome (GOLD analysis project Ga0315906, IMG submission 203526) | Freshwater fungal communities from buoy surface, Lake Erie, Ohio, United States - Buoy 2 MA122 | ecosystem: Environmental > Aquatic > Freshwater > Lake > Lake biofilm | place: USA...
CCTGCCTTTCCAAACTCGCTCTCCCCGAAACGGGCAAATCAGTCCAAATCGGTGCGAAACGGACACACATCAGTTCGCGTTGATCCGGAATCACCCTTTATTAGTCCAGATCAGTTGGGGGCTAATTGAAATGGCTAAACGCAAGGGCAGCACAAAGCCACGCTTAAGCAATGCACCGATAAAAGGTAAATCTCGCATAGATGAGGTGTTGCCGTGGCTAAAGGAAATTGGTCAAGAGCTGCTGCCGTGGCAAGAACACGTTTTAACCGACATGCTCAAGGTAGACAAAAACAATAACTTTATTCGCAAGACAAATCTGCTGTTATTGCCACGCCAACAAGGTAAAACCCACCTAGCACGCATACGCATATTGGCAGGTTTGTATTTATTCGGTGAAATGTCTATAGTGGCGATGTCGTCAAATCGGGCAATGGCTTTGGACACGTTCCGTAAAGTCTGCGATCTGGTGGAAACGACACCTCAACTAAAAGCACAGCTAAAGCAGATCCGCGTGGCTAATGGTCAGGAATCGTTAGAGCTTTTATCGGGAGCTCGATACGAGATAGTCGCGGCAACAAGAGATGGAAGCCGTGGTAAGACGGCGGATCTGCTTTTTGTTGATGAAGTACGAGAAGTTGACGAAGCCGCGTGGACAGCAGCACGTCCTATTACGCGAGCACGTCCTAATAGTCAGATATTACTCACCAGTAACGCTGGCGATGCATTTAGCACAGTCTTAAACGTATTACGAGAGAAAGCCAATAGTTACCCACCTAAATCTATGGGCTATTGGGAATACTCAGCGCCAGACTTTGCAGATATATGGGATAAGGAAGCCTGGTACGTTTCAAACCCTGCACTTGGGTATTTATTAGACGAAGAAACCCTTGCAGAAGCTATTAGCACATCTAGCATAGAAGCTACGCGCACAGAAACGTTATGCCAATGGGTTAGCGCGCTAAAGAGCCCATTCCCATACAGAGCATTTGAGGATTTGACCGTACAAGACTTACAAATCACGCCAGGACTGCCTACGGTATTCGCTATTGACATTTCAGTCACTAAACGCGATGCAAGCCTGGTCGCAGGGCAGTTGCGTGAGGATGGAACGATGGCTGTGGGCGTAGTTGCGCAATTCCATAGCGATCAGCAGGTAGATGAGCTAAAAGTCTCGGTAGAGGTAAACGAATGGGCGCGTAAGTACCGTCCAAAGTTAATCTGCTATGACAAATATACTTCTATGACTGTCGCAGAGCGTTTAGCGCTATCTGGGCAAAAAATACAAGATATGTCAGGTCAAGTGTTCTATCAAGCCTGTTCTGATCTACTCGATTCAATTGTTAATAGGCGTTTAATCCACGCAGGTCAGGCATCTCTTGTAGATTCCATAAATAGTTGCGCTGCTAAAGAAACGGATGCTGGCTGGCGTATTGTGCGCCGTAAATCTGCTGGCGATGTCAGCGCCGCCATAGCGCTAGCAATGGTTGTCCACCAGCTTCTAAAGCCTGTAACGAAACCGCAGATTATCGCTGTCTGATATGTCCGTTTAGTCGGCTTTGTGTGGTATCCTATCCGACAATGGGTTTCTTTGATCGCCTGACTGGCAAAAAAATCGAAGCGCAAGCCGCTCCACAGTTGATGACGGATGCGTTTAATTATTATCTTCCAATTGCTTTTGGCGCGATTAACCGCGAAGAAGCTATGAGCGTTCCATCTGTTGCAAGATGCCGTAATCTTTTGGCTGGCACTATTGCTAGCTTCCCAATCAAATTATACAAAAAATCAACTGGTGAAGAATTAGGAAAACCAGTTTGGCTAGATCAACCAGCAGTTAACCAACCACGCAGCACGACAATTGCTTGGACTGTTGACTCATTATTATTTTATGGCGTTGCATATTGGCAAGTTACCGAAGTTTATTTTGATGATGGTCGTCCTGCACGATTTCAATGGATTGCGCCAGGTCGCGTAAGTTTTGATTCTGATCCTGTTAGCCAATATATTGTTAGATATTATGTTGATGGCAAAGAAGTGCCAATGTCAGGACTTGGATCATTAGTTACATTTCAAGGATTAGATGAAGGCGTGTTACAGCGTGGCGCTCGCACACTTCGCAGCGCAATAGATTTAGAAACTGCTGCACGTTTGGCAACTGCAACTCCAATGCCAACCGGAATACTAAAAAACAATGGCGCAGACTTATCACCTGAGGAAGTTCAGTCAATTTTGGCAGCTTGGAAAGCCGCGCGCGAAAAGCGCAGCACCGCATACCTAACTTCTACTTTAGAATACCAACCAACATCATTCTCACCGCGCGACATGATGTTTGTGGATGCAATACAACAAATGAGCACGCAAGTTGCTCGCATGATGAATGTTCCTGCCTATTACATTAGTGCAGACCAAAATACAAGCATGACATACGCTAACGTGCAAGATGAGCGCCGTCAGTTTGTCAGTCTTTCCCTAGCGCCGTACGTCCACGCAATCCAGGATCGCTTATCTATGGACGATATAACCGCGCGTGGGAATATTGTTGAGTTTGATGTCGAAAATGCGTTCCTAGCAGTTAATTCGCTAGAGCGCTTGGCAGTCATTGAAAAGATGTTGGCTCTCGGACTAATTACCGTAGAGCAAGCAATGGAAATGGAAAACCTATCACCGAACGGAAACGATACAGATGCACCTAACGTTCTCTAGCGAAATCGAGTGCTCAATATCTGAGCGAACCATCTCCGGCAAGATCGTGCCGTTTGAGAATGAGGTCGGATACACAAGCGCTGGCAAAGTTATATTTGAAAAAGGTTCAATCGAAATACCAGAAAGCCCAAAGCCAAAATTACTTTTAGAGCATGATGCAAAAAAGCCAATCGGTCGCCTTGTGTCATTTAGCGAAAAAGAAGATGGCATTTATGCCACATTCAAAGTAAGCAATACGACTCGTGGCAACGATGCACTTATTGAAGCATCTGAGCAATTACGCTCAGGACTTTCAGTAGGCGTAGAAGTTGTTGATGGAAAGCGCGAAGGTGACATTTACCGTGTACGCGCATCCAAAATGGTCGAAACAAGTCTTGTTCAAGCTGCTGCGTTTAAGAGCGCAGAAGTCTTGAGCGTTGCAGCTTCAGAAGAAGAAGTTGCAGAACAACCAACCCAAAACGAAAGCGAGGCAGTCGTGGAGAATACTCCAGACACCGCAACCGTTGAGCCTGTGGTCGAAACCCCTGCGGTAGAGGCTGCTCGCCCAACTGTTAGCGCACCGATTTACTCAAAGCCACGTTTAGAGTTCACAAAGGCTAAGTACCTTGAGAACACTCTACGCGCGAAGTTCCTCGGTGATGAAGATGCTGCAATGTACGTCAAGGCAGCAGATAACGAAACAACAACCGCACCAGGCATGATCCCAACTCGTCAATTGACCGAAGTTGTAAACCCACTATCAAACGCTGACCGTCCTCTAATTGACAGCATCAGCCGTGGAACCTTGCCAGATGCAGGTATGACCTTTGAAATTCCAAAGATCACAGCAGTTCCAACAGTTGATCAAATCAACGAAAACCAGGCAATTGCAGATTCTCAACTTACCGCTTCATACATTTCAGTAAGCGTTAAGCCATTTAAGGGTCGCGCAATCACAACTGTGGAGCTCATAGACCGATCAAGTCCCGCATTTTATGACGAGCTTGTACGCCAGATGGAATTTGCGTACGCAAAGGAAACCGACACTTATGTAACTGGCGAAGTTGCAAACGGTGGCGCTCTTTGCGCAACCGCAGCAGCTAACAGCGCAACAGGAATCCTTTCCTACATTTCAAATGCAGCAGCAGCCGTTTACAGCGCTTCACTCGGCTTTGCACGCAACATTGTAGTTACCCCAGAACAATGGGCTAACATCATGGGCTACAACGACAATGGTCGCCCAATTTACATTGCTTCAAATCCACAAAACAACGGTGGAACACTTTCACCAGATTCAATCCGTGGAACTGTTGCAGGTCTTGACCTTCGCGTTTCTCGTTTCATTACTGGTGCTGGTGGAGATCAGACTGCTGATTACTCAATGGTAGTTATTAACCCAGATTCCTACACATGGTACGAGTCACCACGCTTCCAGCTCCGCACGAATGTAAATTCAGACGGAACCATCGACTTGCTTTACTACGGCTATGGCGCATTGGCAACGAAAGTTGGACACGGCGCTAACTGGTTCAACAAGTCCTGATCTAACTTATAGGTCAATCGCGTTGCCCTGGCACTTCTGCCCTGAGTGCCAGGGTCAACATTAGAAAGGAAAAACAATGCCAGCCACATACGTTACAGAAGCAGAACTGCGCAGCGCGCTCGGCATTGGTAATTTATATACGTCTGCTGTTGTTGAGGAAGTTTGTCAAGCGGCAGAAAACATAGTAAAAAGCAAATTATGGTTTAACGAGCAATCTGTCTTTGCAATAGAAGCAACTGGCAGTACTGGTCGTATTTATATTTACGAAAACGTTGACCAATTTGTCGTAGGCGACACAGTAACCGTTGAGGACGTGCGCCAGCATTTTAACGGCAGCCAAACCTTAACAGCCGTCAAAGACAACTATCTAGAATTTGTAAAAGCACAAATAACAACTCGCGAATACCACACTATCGCGCCGTGGGGTCGAGTTTATGGAACCACATCAAAAGATTATGCAACTTTGCCAGAAGTTAATCTGGCTTCACTTTTAATTGCCGTAGATATATGGCAGTCACGCCAAACTAGCAATGCTGGTGGCATTTCACCTGATTTCACACCTTCGCCATACCGTATGGGTAATACCCTTATGGCTCGCGTACGCGGCTTACTTGCGGATCATCTAGCACCAGGCGGTCAAGTAGGGTGAGCGCGATAACAACCCTGCGAGGCACTATTGCCACCGCGCTAGCTGATAATGCGGCGTGGCAGGTGTTTTCCTTCCCACCTGCTTCGCCGCTCGCGAACAGCATCGTTATACAGCCTGGCGATCCTTACATTGAGCCATCAAACGATCATTACAAAACTGTTAAGCCTAAAGTTAATTTCAAACTGGTTGTGCTTGCACCTATGTTTGATAATCAAGGCAACCTAACCAACATTGAAGATTTTTATTTGAACGTAGTTAACAAGCTGGAAGCATCGAGTATCGCGTATTCGATTGGCAATTTCAGCGCACCAGCAGTCCTAACTGGAACAGTAGGCGATCTACTTTCTGGTGAGGTTCAAATCAGCGTACTATCCGATTGGAGCTAAAATGGCTGATAATGACAAAGAGCGCGAGGCTTTTCTGATCAAGATCGGTCAGACAGCACCAGCGCCAAAGGCAACCGCAAAGAAAGATGAGGAATAGTTAATGGCTATTTTCTTGAACAACAAAGTAGGTTTGAAGATTAACAACGTTGATCTCTCAGACCACGTTACCTCAATTACGTTAAATCGTGCGGCTGACGAGCTAGAAGTTACCGCTATGGGTGACACCGCGCACAAGTTCGTTAAAGGCTTGGAATCGGGTACTCTCACAGTTTCACTTCTAAACGACACCGCAGCTACAAACGTTCTCGTAACTCTTAATGCTGCTTTCGGTACAACCGTAGCATGCAAGATGTTACAAGAAAAAGGAACCGCAGTATCAGCGACAAATCCTCTTTACACGTTTGATATTCTCGTCAACAACCTCACACCTATTAACGGTGCGACTGGTGACATGGCAACACAAGACATCACATTTACGCTAAACTCAGTCGTAACTGTGGCAGATTCAGGCACGTTCTAATTAAATAAAGGGGCAACATGGCAAAGCTAAAAGTAACTAGGGCAGATGGCACAGAGTCAACGCACGACCTGACTCCAGCTATTGAATATGCTTTTGAGCAATACGCTAAGAAGGGTTTTTATAAAGCCTTCCGCGAGGATCAGAAGCAATCGGATATTTATTGGCTTGCTTGGGAATGTCTGCGTAGAGCAGGCGCTCCAGACGTGAAGCCATTTGGGGATGCGTTTCTAGAAACCTTAAAGGCAGTTGAGGTGCTAGATGACGACCCAAATGGCTAACGCGTAATACCTGGACTTACCGTATAGCAGAGCTATCAGTCCATCTGGGTATTGCGCCTAGCGAATTTATAAATATGGATTCAGATTTACTGAAAGCCATATACGAGGTACTAAGGAAACAGGCGGAAGAAAACAAAAATGCCAGTAGTGGTAGAAGGAATCGTAGGCTTTAGAAAAGCCTTGAACAAACTCGCGCCTGACATCAAGAAGGAAATGGACAAAGAAGTGCGTGAAGCACTTAAGCCCATTATTGCAGATGCACGTTCTAAAGTACCTGCAATGGCTCCAGGCGGTTTGTTCAATTACAACTATCCTGGTTATGAGCGTAAGAGCCGCACAGGTCGCAAGAATGGTTTTCCATCCTATGATCCTAAAGCTGTGCGCAAAGGTTTAATTTACAAAGTCACGCCGTCGCGCATGCGTAATACAGGTTTTATTTCATTGTTTACATTGTTAAACCGATCTGCTACTGGTGCAATTATTGAAACGGCTGGACGTGCTAACCCTGGCGGTAACCCACGCAGTCAGTCCAACAACCCTAACGCTGGTCAAAGATTTATTGGTGCAATGAATGGTGTAGGCGCATTGGTGGATTATGCCGGACGTGGCAAAGAGTCAACTGGTCGTTTGTTGTACGCCGCTTATGCGCGTAATCAAGGCAAAGCGCTAGATGCCACAATGAAGGCGATACAGAAAGCCAAAATAGCATTAGTAACGCGTATTAAATCGTCAGAAAGGATGGTGGCATAATGGCATTAACAGAAACAGAGATTAAGGTCATAATTGCTGCCGAACTCAAAAAGCAAGGGTTTGATAAAGCATCTAAAGCCACCACAGGTTTAGAAAAGTCATTTAAGAAACTAGGTAAAACTGTTGCCAGCGTATTCGCTGTGCGTGAAATTATCCGTTTTGGTCGTGCTTCAGTTAACGCATTTGCCGAAGCCGAAAAAGAAGCAGCGCAACTGCGCTCACAGTTGACAGGCATTAACTTAGCCTTTGCCACACCTGTCGTTGATGAATATATAGATAAATTAGAATTGGCTACTGGTTTAACTGGCGGTCAGTTAGTTCCAGCATTCAATTCTTTATCAAGAGCAACTGAAGATATTACAAATGCTCAGAAATTATTGAATCTTGCTTTAGATATTTCATTCGCAACTGGTAATGATTTGAATCGCGTGTCAGGTGCTTTGCAACGAGCTTATAAAGGTGAAGTTACCGCTTTAGCAAGACTGCGTTTAGGTTATACAACCGCAGAATTAAAAGGCAAGAAATTTGAAAAGGTTATAAAAGAATTAGAGCGAAGATTTAGCGGTTCTACCGAAAGAGCCACAGAAGGTTACGGTACTAGTGTAGATAGATTGAAACGTGCATTTGAGCAGGCTCAAGAATCTATTGGAAAAGGATTTGTTTCTGGTCTTGAAAAATCAGGTAAAAGTATCGAGGATTTTCAAGACGATATTAAAGATTTAGGGTTTGCATTAGGTGGAGCGGCAGCAGCTTTCAGTAATTTTATAGGAAGCATGTCAAATGATATAAGTAAATTTCTCAATAGTAGTGCGTATTTAAAATTTAGAGATGCAATAGATTTTCTATTTCGTCAAGCTAATTTCGTTGTAACTGGTGAAATGTTGGTTAAAAATACGCCAGCAATGCGAGCAGGTGCAGAACGTAGAGCAGCCGAAGTTGCCACTCGTGCAGAATTACGACAAAGAAATATGATTTTAAAACAAGAAAAAATCAACGCTGCTAATCGTAAAAAAATCCAGACAGAAGAAGAAAAGCGCCGCAGATTGGAACTCGCTCGCAAGCGCGCTCAAACCATATTCGATATGGAAAACATCCAGATCGTTGCAGCTTTACAAGGCAAGATAGATGGAGAACAGCGCACACGCTTAGTAACCTTGCTTGCGCTCAATACAGAGAATTACAAAGCTGCTGAGAAACTGGCAGATGTTGTAATCAGACTGAACGAGCCAGCCCTGCGCAATTTAGGCGTAATGATTGAAGCTGGCGACAGCGTAGATGATCTAATTAAAAAGTTAATCACCAGCCAGGCTAAGTTAGCAGCCCTACAACTTACGGCTGAGGATTTCCCTGAATTGGAAAACCCATTTGAAGAATGGGAAGATAGCCTAGAAAAAATCCTACAAATGTTAATGAAGATTTTGTCTATGGTTTCTGGTACGCCAACAAGTATCGCAAGACCTGTTCAGCCGACAACTGGTGCTGGTTCTGGCGCTTCCGCAAATGAATGGATGCGCATGATGGATCAGCTTGCAAAAGTTGGTCAGTTACCTGCAACAAGTCCAACTATGGATTTGGGCATGGATTTATCAGGACTATTTAGAAATGCCAGCACGTCCAACCAAGCTAACGTTAACGTGTATGTTCAAGGCAATGTAGTATCAGAAAACGATTTAGTTACTACTATTACGCAGCAGATTTACAACCAACAAAAATCTGGTAAGCAGATAGTTTATTCAGGCACCACAATATGACAGCTCCGGTAATCGGCGCGATAGTTGACTTCACGCCTGGTATCAGCGTTCTCATTAACCCATTAACCCTAGATGATGCCTATTACGGCAGACTGGGTTTTGGTCAGTTGGCTGAGTCAACTGCCAATTATGTTGACATAAGCCCACTTATTAAGGAAGCTCACATAAGACGTGGGCGAAGCCGTTTGCTATCTAAGTTTGAAGCTGGCACAGCCACGCTTGACATCTACGATCAGAACGGCGACTGGAACCCTAATAACCCTTCCAGCCCTTATTACGGCGATCTCATACCATTACGCAAGATTCAGATATTTGCCGATTACAACGGCACGAGGTATTACCTATTCACAGGCTTCATAACTAACTACATTACAAACTTCTCGCTAGGCGTAGAAGATGTGAGCCGTGTCACTTTCCAATGCGTAGATGCTTTCCGTCTATTTTCTGGTGCTGGTATTACAACCGTGCCAGGTGCGCCAGCAGGTCAATTATCAGGCGCTCGTGTAAATGCAATACTGGATGAAATTGCCTATCCAAGCCAATTACGAGATGTAGATGCTGGCAACACAACCTTACAAGCTGATCCAGGTACCACTAGAAACGCCTTAGATGCCCTTAGGACGGTCGAGGACAGCGAACTAGGTGGATTCTACATAGATGCCGAAGGCAGGGCTACATTCCTATCTAGAAACGCTATAACAGCCTCTCTAGGTTCCATTGCTTATACCTTTGCAGATAACGGCACAGGCATAGCCTTCCAAGCCGCTTCCGTCAATTACGATGCAGATATTTTGCTCAATGACGTAACCGTCACAAGGTCAGGTGGTACGGCACAGAACGCATTTGACCAGGACTCCATAGACACCTACTTCATTCATTCAGGCAATAGATCAGATGTGCTAATGGAGACTGACAGCGTTGCCCTTAATATGGCACGCATGATCCTTTCAACGAGATCAGATGTAGAGCTGCGCATTGACTCTGTGCAGTTAAACCTTGAAGATGGAAGCGATACTGCACGCTGCGTGGCTGGATTAAACGTAGAACTGCTCGATGCCGTCTCGGTGACAAAGGTAATGCCTGGTTCTAGCACAGCCCAACAGAACCTATTGGTTCAGGGTATAAGTCATGATTTCACAAATAGGTCAATAACTACCACGATTTATACAGGTGAAAGCCTAGTCAACGGCTTCATCTTAAATAGCAATACATTAGGTATACTAGGCACTAACGCCCTGAGCTACTAGGAGAACGAATGTCTTACCCATACGCAACTGGTGATGTCCTCACCGCTAATGACATGAACGGCTTACCCACGTTCACCATTAACGCTCAGACTGGCACATCATATACCGCAGTCCTAAACGATCAGTACGCAAAGTTGGTCACAATGGACAACGCGGCAGCCAATGACTTTTTAATACCAACAGATGCAAGCGTGGCATTTCCTGTCGGTACCGTGCTTAATGTTTATATGAAAGGTGCTGGCGTAACTACGATTAAAGCTGTTACATCTGGTACAACTACTGTGGTATCTGCTGGTGCTACTGCTGCACAGCCTGTTCTAGCACGTTACAAGACTGCTGCCTGTATTAAATTGGCAACTAATTCCTGGGTTGTAGTTGGCGGCATTGCGTGACATTACAGACGTTCACGCTTGGTACGTTTGCCCAACAAGGAGTTGCTGCGGCTGCCGATTTTGATTCAATTGCCACCTTTACGGTAGGTGCAGGTGGAGTTTCTACTGTTACTTTTTCATCTATTCCTAGCACTTATGCACACCTTCAATTGCGTTTTATGGCTAGGGTTTCTGGTGCAACAACTTTGGATAATTTAACAATGAGATTTAATAACACAGCAGGAACGTCCTATAGTACTCATTTTTTACAAGGTGATGGTGCAAACGTAACCTCAAATTATGTAACTATAAGCGGGAGTGAACTTTATGTTGGCAGATTGACAGGCGCTAACTCAACATCTGGCAGGTTTGGCGTAGGAGTTATAGATATTCTTGATTACAGTAACACCAATAAACTTAAAGCGACTCGCTCTCTTAGTGGTCAAGATCAAAATGGTTCCGGTGAAGCCTATTTTTGGTCAGGTTTGTTTAATTCCACTAACGCAATTACAGAAATAAAATTACTAAATAATTACGCCGAATACTCCCACTTCGCCCTATACGGAATAAAGGCAGCATAATGGCAGCGACATACGAACCGATTGCAACACAAACATTAGGTGGTGCTGCTGCTACCGTTACTTTCTCCAGCATTCCTGGAACTTATACAGACTTAGTCGTAGCAATGGCTATGGGAACAAGTAACCAAAACGGCGTAAAGATAATGATTAACAATGATACAGCAACAAATTATTCAAATACGCGTTTGTACGGAAATGGTATTAGCGTTTCATCAAGTCGTAGAAGTAACACAGCAACAGTTTATTTAGATGATGGTATAGCTTTTAGCACTGGCGCTGGAAGTAATAACAGTATATTGCAATTTATGAATTACAGTAATACAACCACAAACAAAACCTGGTTACAGCGCGGAAACAATGCAGACAATGGAACGGTTGCGGTAACTGGTTTGTATCGAAGTACGTCAGCAATTACTAGATTAGATTTTGCTGCCGTTGGCGCTACTACATTTGTTGTTGGTTCAACTTTCACTCTGTACGGAATAAAGGCGGCATAATGCCTGTAACATACAAACCAATTGCTACGGTAACCGTTGGGGCTGGTGGTGCGGCTAGCATAGACTTTACTTCCATACCTGGAACTTATACCGATTTATTAGTTTTAATTAGTGCTCGTTCAACCAGGTCAACAGACTATCGAGATGAATTATTTATTAGATTTAATTCTGATAGCGGTAATAATTATTCTGTGAGGTCATTAAACGGCGGTAATGGTGCGGCTGGAAGTTCATCGGCTGGAAGCACAAATTATCTTAAAAGAGGAACTATTCCTGCTGCGACCGCCACCGCAAGCACTTTTAGTAATAACATAATTTATATTCCAAACTATGCTAGTTCTAATCAAAAATCTATGAGTACCGAAGAAATAACAGAAAATAATTCTACGGGAAGCTATTACATAGATTTCAGAGCAGGTTTGTGGACTGGTACTTCTGCTATTACTTCTATCAGTTTTACGGTTGAAGTCGGTCCGAATTTTGCTCAATACTCAACCGCCACACTTTATGGAATCAAGAACAGTTAGGGGAACAAATGACAACAAGAATAGAAGTGAACTGCGAGACTGGTGAGGTAAAAGAGATACCTTTAACACCGGAAGAAATCGCACAGCGCGAGGTCGAAGCTGCTGCATTTGAAGCACAGCGACAAACCGAAGAAGATGCAAAGGCTGAGAAGGCTGCTGCTCGCTTGGCTATCTTGGAGAAGTTAGGGCTAACCGAAGAAGAAGCTGCTGTCCTACTGAGCTAATGAGTTGGAAATTATGCGCTGCCGGACGTACCTTATTGGATCAAGCGAATGAGGCGTTCCCCCATAGAGATAGACGTTCGGATGGGATTAAGGGCGACAGCTCTCATGCATCTCGTAAGTCCGATCACAATCCTGATGCTGAAGGCTGGGTACGTGCCATTGACATATCAGCCGGTCTTAGTGATGACCCCAAAGCCAGTTATGTATTTGCAAATCAGCTTCGACTACTTGCCAGACGTGATAGAAGACTTAGTTACATCATATATTCTGGAAAGATTGCAAGCCGAAGAACCCTATGGCGCTGGAAAAAATATACTGGAATAAATCCGCATAATTCTCATGTACATATTTCATTTACAAAGAAAGGTGACAAAGATGGCAGACCGTTCGATCTCGATGTCCTCAAAGTTTAGACCAGCGATCTATGCTCTAGCTGCGTTTCTAGCAGCTTGGCAAATAGATGACTTCAGCTTTGAAGCACGCTCCATTCTCGGAGCTTTGACCGCATGCGTGTTGGGCTACGCATCTCCTAAGAAAAAGTGAGTGCGGCAGAATGGGCTGCGTTTGTTGCAGCCATTCTCTCGTGCTGTGCACTAATTGTCGGTGGGCTTCGCTACATTATTCGACATGAGGTTCCTGGAATTATTGAGGCATCTAACCTCGTGTCGCGCATGGATAAACTCGAGAACATGGTTCTAGAATTGCTTACTAATGAGCGCAAGAAAACCAACAAAAAGCGAACGCGCCGCTAAACGCAAGGCTAAGGAATTAGCTGCTAAACGCGATAAGCGCCAGCCATTAAGCGATCTTGACGTTTGGGCTGTGCTCGTACACGAAACCTGGCTTGCTATGCAACGTCAGGGTTTTACTAAAGAGCAAGCAATGGATTATGTAACTAGCGTATTTCACATGCCACGCTTACCTGACTGGCAGGTAGAAAATCCAGACCATTCTCCATTTGAAGATGATGAGGATGAATGAAGCGAATAGCTGTAATCAGCGATCTTCAAGTACCCTTCCATGACCCACGAGCCGTCCGAAATGTTGCAGCCTTCATACGAAAATGGAAGCCTGATGACGTTCTATGCGTGGGTGATGAAATCGACTTCCAGACCATTTCACGTTGGTCAACTGGACGTGATGAGTGGTCAGGCACAATTGGGCGCGATAGAAATACTGCTCAAGACGTTCTGTATGACTTACAGGTCAGAAATATCGTCAGATCAAATCACACGGATCGACTCTACAAATCCTTAAGTTCTAGACTTCCAGGCTTGATAGGACTGCCTGAGCTTGAGTATGAAAACTTTATGGGCTTCAAAGATTTAGGTATTAAATTCCACCGCAAGCCATACGAGATAAACCACGACTGGATAATGGTTCACGGTGACGAGCAGAGCATTAACCACAATGCAGGTTTAACGGCTCTAGGAGCCGCTAGGAGACACGGAAAGAGTGTGGTGTGTGGTCACACCCACAGACTAGGGGTATCGGCGTTCTCAGAGGCATCTGGCGGCGTTTTAGGGCGTGTTCTACAAGGGCTTGAGGTTGGTCACATGATGGATGAGAAACAAGCCTATTACACGCGTGGGTCATTCAACTGGCAAAAAGGTATCGGCTTGCTTTATGTTGACCGCAAAGGCGTTACGCCTGTGGCAGTACCGATAGATAAATCAGGATCATTCGTAGTCGAAGGCAAGCGTTACGGCTAATGTGCAAGGCTTGTGGAGTATGCACTAAGGAACACACACCCACAATTGACGATTCAATAGATAATTTAGAGATGCTTCCGGCGTGTCGCCACTAGACAAATAGCAATTAACCCTGTCTAATTGGTAATTGAAATACCAATTGAAAGGGGTATTAGGGCAATGACAAGAACAAAAGCTGTTCGCATTGTGGGTCGCCGAAGCGTGGAAGAACTCCAGGCAATCGTTAATGACTTACAAACTAAAGAGTTTCTGTTTTTAGAAACTGATATTGAAATGCTAAAAGCAGCAAAGTTCCTGATTAGAGAATTAGGAGCTGCTAAATGATCCGTTATGACCGGAAAACTAAGTGCTACACAGACGGCAAAGGCAATTATGTTCACGCTTCTGTGCTTAGAACTTATGCAAAAACAAATTTAGGTTTAGGCAAAGATCGTGGTCGCTTATCGCGCGACACTATTGGAGCTTATTTCCTAGATGTATTTAACGTTGCGGATGAAGTCGCATGAATCTCGCATTAACTTGGGAATGGCTTGTCAATAACGTTGAATGGTTTTTAGTTATCGCTGGTGTTTGGTACAGCACTAAAGTAAACGCAAAGGAAAAATACTACGAGGAAGGATTTTTTGATGGATACCGCAGGGGGAAATTGGTCAAGCGCTCGGGAATTATTGAATGAAGCAGCTAACACGATTGCAGACAGAGGGGCAACGTATGGTCATTACGACCTCACAATGCTTAGAACAGCAAAGTTATGGTCAGACTTTTTGGAGCGAGAAATTGAACCAATGGACGTTGCAGTCTGTATGGCATTGGTCAAGCTCGCAAGACTCATGGAGTCTCCAAAGCATGCTGATAGTTGGCTCGATGCAGTCTCATTTTTCGCAATTGCCGGACACACGGCAGTCAAAGATTGGGACGACTTGGATGCTTAGCAGATCACCGCGTGGTACTTGGTGCGATTACTGCAAAATGCGGTGGAGCGCTAAGGATTGGCGTGGTCAAACACAAGCAATATGGCAAATAACTTCAAAGCGTGGCAACAAAATTATTGTCAGGCATTATTGCCATGCTTGCGCTTTAGAGGTTCAAGACTGGGGTGGACAAATGTGGAAGCTCCAGGAACAAATCGAATACGCGAAAGGGCAGGACAAACTAGATGTTCAATTTGAATGATTATGAGGACGTGGATTCGCGCATCCATAAATTTTATTCGGAATACGAGGATGGCGCGATCATCACCGAGTTAGTGAGCAATGATGAAGAAAAGGGCGTGGTTGTTTTTCGAGCGACAGCTTTTAGGACTTTTGTGGATACTCAGCCTTCCGCTATTGGTTACGCTAGAGGTAGCCGCAAGGATCGCGGTGTTGATCGCGATTTCTGGTTTGAAAATTGCGAGACATCTGCAATCGGAAGATGTTTGGCAAATCTCGGATTATCTGCTAAAGGAAAGCGAGCTTCATCTTTGGAAATGGCTAAGGTTGCGGACGCTCAAGCAGGCGGTAATAAACCCATTCGCGTACGCACCGAAGAACACAAGAAGTTTATAAATGAACATAATCCGCAAGCCGAAGTTATCTGGGATACGACAATCGAGCCACCTGCTGACATTGAATCCGCTTTTGAGAACGCGGCTGATTTGGTTACTAAGAATCTCGCTGCCGAGCCTGTTCCACGCTGCAAGCATGGTGATCGTGTCTTGCGTGAAGGGACTGGTAAAAATGGCGCTTATCGTGGTTGGGGCTGTCCTATTCCTATGAAGAATAAGGCAGAACAATGCAAGATGATTTGGATGGTTCTAAACCAGAATGGCAAGTGGTCATTCCGTGACGAAGATGCTGATTTGATTGTGGGGTGATGAAATGTTGGTATTAGACAGACGATTAGACGTGTGCGACAATTGTAACGAACCTATAACTGCTGGAACAGTTAAGCCGTGCGAATGTCGCACATGTCATGTGAGGTCAAACTGATATGTCACAAAGCCGTAAACATAGGGGCTACGCAACTCAGCGTATAGTAGCAGATTATTTCAAGGCGCAAGGGTGGGAACATGCGCTGCCAGTAGGGGCAGGGCGTGATGGATCAGATGTCACAGGCATTGCAGGGCTTGACATTGAGATCAAAGCTCGCACAAAGCTTGACCTAGCAGGCTTAATGCGCCAATTATCAGAACGCAGACAAACCGATGGACTTGGAGTCGGTGTGCTGCGCCTAAACGGTCAGGGTGAGAAATCCGTAGAGCAATTCGTTGCCGTTCTCACTCTGGCTGATTTAGTTTACTTACTCAAAGCTAGTGGTTACTGAGCCGTTACTCATACATAGATGCACAGGCTGTGGCTTGTGGGTTTATACAATGAGAGAAAGGTGTGAAACATGCCAACGTATACATTCAAATGCGAACAATGCCAAATAACGGTTGAGGAACAATTTAGCGTTTACTCAAACGCAATCATCTGGTGCCAACCTTGCCAGATACCTATGACAAAACAATTCTCAGCGCCTTCAATACATTTCAAAGGCGATGGTTGGGGCAAATCTAAATAGTGTGATGCAGGTCACAATGACTGCGACACGCCGAAAGGATACGCACAAATGACCAATGAACTTGACAAGCTCGGTATGCTAAGACGGCTTGCGCGCCTTAAAGGCAGCGCACTTCGCCGGCTAGCATTGGGGCGCTCTATTGTCGTAATGCTGTTGGCAACGACCATAAGCGTTGCCGGATCACAAGCTTTACAAACAGTACCAATAGAAGAAAAGCCGTTTAATCCTTATAACAAGATGAATGTAAAGCTGTATTTACATAATCAGATAAGTGATTGGGATCAGTTTGAATGTGCGCTTGAGTTAGCGCAAAGAGAATCATCATTTAGATATAACGCTGTTAATAGCACTACTGGTGCTTATGGACTATTCCAACACATGAGTGACTATGCACCTAACTGGGATGCGTTCAAACAAATAGATAAACATATAGAATATATAAACACTAGATATAGTGGTAGTTGGTGCAAAGCACTACAACATCTAAAGGATGAGAATTGGCATTAAGAGAATATAGAGCTACTGCACATTGGAAGCGCATTAGGTTACAGGTGCTTAGGCGTGATGCCTACACCTGTACTTATTGTGGTATGCCAGATGCTAATGAAGTAGATCATGTCTATCCTAAGTCTCGTGGCGGTGAAGATACATTAGACAACCTAGTTGCCTGTTGTAGAACGTGTAACATTAAAAAGAAAGACAGCACAGACGTTTTTTTAGCGCACGGTTCTACCCCCCCTGCCTTTCCAAACTCGCTCTCCCCGAAACGGGCAAATCAGTCCAAATCGGTGCAAAACGGACACACATCAGTCCGCGTTGATCCGGAATCACCATTTATTAGTCCAGATCAGTTGGGGGCTAATTGAAATGGCTAAACGCAAGGGCAGCACAAAGCCACGCTTAAGCAATGCACCGATAAAAGGTAAATCTCGCATAGATGAGGTGTTGCCGTGGCTAAAAGAGATCGGTCAAGAGCTGCTGCCGTGGCAAGAACACGTTTTAACGGACATGCTCAAGGTTGACAAAAATGGAATGTTCATCAGAAAGACAAATCTGTTGCTTTTGCCGAGACAACAAGGTAAAACCCACCTGGCACGCATACGTATATTGGCTGGCTTGTATTTATTCGGTGAAATGTCTATAGTGGCGATGTCGTCAAATCGGGCAATGGCTTTGGACACGTTCCGTAAAGTCTGCGATCTGGTGGAAACGACACCTCAACTAAAAGCACAGCTAAAGCAGATCCGCGTGGCTAATGGTCAGGAATCGTTAGAGCTTTTATCGGGAGCTCGATACGAGATAGTCGCGGCAACAAGAGATGGAAGCCGTGGTAAGACGGCGGATCTGCTTTTTGTTGATGAAGTACGAGAAGTTGACGAAGCCGCATGGACAGCAGCACGTCCTATTACTAGAGCACGTCCTAATAGTCAGATATTACTAACCAGTAACGCTGGAGATGCGTTTAGTACCGTATTAAACACGCTACGAGAAAAAGCCAATAGTTATCCACCAAAGTCAATGGGTTATTGGGAATACTCAGCGCCAGACTTTGCAGATATATGGGATAAGGAAGCCTGGTACGTCTCAAACCCTGCGCTTGGGTATTTACTAGACGAAGAAACGCTTGCAGAAGCCATTAGCACATCTAGCATAGAAGCTACGCGCACGGAAACGCTTTGCCAATGGGTTAGCGCACTTAAGAGCCCATTTCCATATAGAGCATTTGAGGATTTGACCGTACAAGACCTACAAATTGCGCCAGGACTGCCTACGGTATTCGCTATTGACATTTCAGTTACTAAACGCGATGCAAGCCTGGTCGCAGGGCAGTTGCGTGAGGATGGAACGATGGCTGTCGGTGTAGTTGCGCAGTTCCATAGCGATCAGCAGGTAGATGAGCTGAAAGTCGCGGTAGAAGTCAACGAATGGGCGCGTAAGTACCGCCCGAAGTTAATCTGCTATGACAAATATACTTCTATGACTGTTGCAGAGCGTTTGGCGCTATCTGGGCAGAAAATACAAGATATGTCAGGTCAGGTGTTCTATCAAGCCTGTTCTGATCTACTTGATTCAATTGTCAATAGGCGTTTAATCCACGCAGGTCAGGCATCTCTCGTAGATTCCATAAATAGTTGCGCTGCTAAAGAAACTGATGCTGGCTGGCGTATTGTGCGCCGTAAATCTGCTGGCGATGTCAGCGCCGCCATAGCGCTCGCGATGGTTGTCCACCAACTTCTAAAGCCTGTAACAAAACCACAGATTATCGCTGTCTGATATGTCCGTTTAGTCGGCTTTGTGTGGTATCCTATCCGACAATGGGTTTCTTTGATCGCCTGACTGGCAAAAAAATCGAAGCGCAAGCCGCTCCACAGTTGATGACGGATGCGTTTAATTATTATCTTCCAATTGCTTTTGGCGCGATTAACCGCGAAGAAGCTATGAGCGTTCCATCTGTTGCAAGATGCCGTAATCTTTTGGCTGGCACCATTGCTAGCTTCCCAATTAAGTTATACAAAAAGTCAACTGGTGAAGAATTAGGAAAACCAGTCTGGTTAGATCAACCAGCAGTTAATCAACCAAGAAGTACGACAATTGCCTGGACTGTTGACTCATTATTATTTTATGGCGTTGCATATTGGCAAGTAACCGAAGTTTATTTTGATGATGGTCGTCCTGCGCGATTCCAATGGATTGCGCCAGGTCGCGTAAGTTTTGATTCTGATCCTATTAGCCAATATATCGTTAGATATTATGTTGATGGCAAAGAAGTGCCAATGTCAGGACTTGGATCATTAGTTACATTTCAAGGATTAGATGAAGGTGTGTTACAGCGTGGCGCTCGCACACTTCGCAGCGCAATAGATTTAGAAACTGCTGCACGTTTGGCAACTGCAACTCCAATGCCAACCGGAATACTTAAAAATAATGGCGCAGACTTATCACCTGAGGAAGTTCAGTCAATTTTGGCAGCTTGGAAAGCAGCGCGCGAAAAGCGCAGCACCGCTTACCTAACTTCTACTTTAGAATACCAACCAACATCATTTTCACCGCGCGACATGATGTTTGTGGATGCAATACAACAAATGAGCACGCAAGTTGCTCGCATGATGAATGTTCCTGCCTATTACATTAGTGCAGACCAAAATACAAGCATGACATACGCTAACGTGCAAGATGAGCGCCGTCAGTTTGTCAGTCTTTCCCTAGCGCCGTACGTCCACGCAATCCAGGATCGCTTATCTATGGACGATATAACCGCGCGTGGGAATATTGTTGAGTTTGATGTCGAAAATGCGTTCCTAGCAGTTAATTCGCTAGAGCGCTTGGCAGTCATTGAAAAGATGTTGGCTCTCGGACTAATTACCGTAGAGCAAGCAATGGAAATGGAAAACCTATCACCGAACGGAAACGATACAGATGCACCTAACGTTCTCTAGCGAAATCGAGTGCTCAATATCTGAGCGAACCATCTCCGGCAAGATCGTGCCGTTTGAGAATGAGGTCGGATACACAAGCGCTGGCAAAGTTATATTTGAAAAAGGTTCAATCGAAATACCAGAAAGCCCAAAGCCAAAATTACTTTTAGAGCATGATGCAAAAAAGCCAATCGGTCGCCTTGTGTCATTTAGCGAAAAAGAAGATGGCATTTATGCCACATTCAAAGTAAGCAATACGACTCGTGGCAACGATGCACTTATTGAAGCATCTGAGCAATTACGCTCAGGACTTTCAGTAGGCGTAGAAGTTGTTGATGGAAAGCGCGAAGGTGACATTTACCGTGTACGCGCATCCAAAATGGTCGAAACAAGTCTTGTTCAAGCTGCTGCGTTTAAGAGCGCAGAAGTCTTGAGCGTTGCAGCTTCAGAAGAAGAAGTTGCAGAACAACCAACCCAAAACGAAAGCGAGGCAGTCGTGGAGAATACTCCAGACACCGCAACCGTTGAGCCTGTGGTCGAAACCCCTGCGGTAGAGGCTGCTCGCCCAACTGTTAGCGCACCGATTTACTCAAAGCCACGTTTAGAGTTCACAAAGGCTAAGTACCTTGAGAACACTCTACGCGCGAAGTTCCTCGGTGATGAAGATGCTGCAATGTACGTCAAGGCAGCAGATAACGAAACAACAACCGCACCAGGCATGATCCCAACTCGTCAATTGACCGAAGTTGTAAACCCACTATCAAACGCTGACCGTCCTCTAATTGACAGCATCAGCCGTGGTACCTTGCCAGATGCAGGTATGACCTTTGAAATTCCAAAGATCACAGCAGTTCCAACAGTTGACCAAATCAACGAAAACCAGGCAATTGCAGATTCTCAACTTACCGCTTCATACATTTCAGTAAGCGTTAAGCCATTTAAGGGTCGCGCAATCACAACCGTTGAACTCATCGACCGCTCAAGCCCTGCGTTTTATGACGAGCTTGTACGTCAGATGGAATTTGCTTATGCAAAAGAAACTGATACTTATGTAACTGGCGAAGTTGCAAACGGTGGCGCTCTTTGCGCAACCGCAGCAGCTAACTCTGCTCAAGGTATTCTTACTTACATTTCAACCGCAGCAGCAGCCGTTTACAGCGCTTCACTCGGATTTGCACGCAACATTGTTGTTACTCCAGAACAATGGGCTAACATCATGAGCTACAACGATCAAGGTCGTCCAATTTACATCGCAAGCAATCCACAAAACGCAGGTGGCTCATTGTCACCAGATTCAATTCGTGGAACTGTTGCAGGTCTTGACCTACGCGTCTCACGTTTCATTACTGGTGCAGGTGGAGATCAGACTGCTGATTATTCAATGGTCGTTATCAACCCAGACTCCTACACATGGTACGAGTCACCACGCTTCCAGCTCCGCACGAATGTAAATTCAGACGGAACCATCGACTTGCTTTACTACGGTTATGGTGCACTCGCTACTAAGGTAGGCGCAGGCGCTAACTGGTTCAACAAGTCCTGATCTAACTTATAGGTCAATCGCGTTGCCCTGGCACTTCTGCCCTGAGTGCCAGGGTCAACATTAGAAAGGAAAAACAATGCCAGCAACATACGTGACAGAAGCAGAGCTACGCAGCGCGCTTGGCATTGGTAATTTATATACGTCTGCTGTCGTTGAGGAAGTTTGTCAAGCAGCAGAAAACATAGTAAAAAGCAAATTATGGTTTAACGAGCAATCTGTATTTGCAATAGAAGCGACTGGCACTACTGGTCGTATTTATATTTACGAAAACGTTGACCAATTTGTCGTAGGTGACACAGTAACCGTTGAGGACGTGCGCCAGCATTTTAACGGCAGCCAAACAATCACAGCCGTTGGTCATAACTATCTAGAATTTGTAGATGCACAAATAACAACTCGCGCTTACCACACTATCGCGCCGTGGGGTCGAGTTTATGGAAGCACATCAAAAGATTATGCAACTTTGCCAGAAGTTAATTTGGCTTCACTTTTAATTGCCGTAGATATATGGCAGTCACGCCAAACCAGTAATGCTGGAGGCATTTCACCTGATTTCACACCTTCGCCATACCGTATGGGTAATACCCTTATGGCTCGCGTGCGCGGCTTACTTGCGGATCATCTAGCACCAGGCGGTCAAGTAGGGTGAGCGCGATAACAACCCTGCGAGGCACTATTGCCACCGCGCTAGCTGATAATGCGGCGTGGCAGGTGTTTTCCTTC
>Ga0315906_10003203_pt1 | contig 21925 bp, 13 predicted proteins | sample LakEriMetagenome_4_FD_203526 | JGI IMG/M metagenome (GOLD analysis project Ga0315906, IMG submission 203526) | Freshwater fungal communities from buoy surface, Lake Erie, Ohio, United States - Buoy 2 MA122 | ecosystem: Environmental > Aquatic > Freshwater > Lake > Lake biofilm | place: USA...
CACAAAAAGCCCCCGGCGGGAGCCGGGGGACTCCGGGTCGCATGCCTTCCCGGGTGCCATGCGATGTGGGTTTGAACCGGGACATTGCGTGCCGTCATCCGGCATGGACGGCGGGGTGGTTTTCACACCCGGTGTCCCCGGGTTTCCACCCGGGGCTTTTTGTGCAAGTGCCAGGCCCGGAGGGCCGGGTTGATTCAAGCGGGCGGCGGCCCGCCAAGCGAACCGCGGCACGATGCCGCGGGTTCGCGTGCAGCATGCTCCCGGGTTTCCACCCGGGGCTTCTTGGAACGCGCGTCGCTTCCACAAAAAGCCCCCGGCGGAAGCCGGGGGACTCCGGGTCGCATGCCTTCCCGGGTGCCATGCTGCGCGGGTTTGAACCGGGACATTGCGTGCCGTCATCCAGCATGGACGGCGGGGTGGTTTTCACACCCGGTGTCCCCGGGTTTCCACCCGGGGCTTTTTGTGACACGCGCGAACGGCACAAAAAGCCCCCGGCGGGAGCCGGGGGACTCCGGGTCGCATGCATTCCCGGGTGCCATGCTGCGCGGGTTTGAACCGGGACATTGCGTGCCGTCATCCGGCATGGACGGCGGGGTGGTTTGCACACCCGGTGTCCCCGGGTTTCCACCCGGGGCTTTTTGGAACGCGCGTCTTCCACAAAAAGCCCCCGGCGGGAGCCGGGGGACTCCGGGTCGCATGCCTTCCCGGGTGCCATGCGATGTGGGTTTGAACCGGGACATTGCGTGCGGTCATCCAGCATGGACGGCGGGGTGGTTTTCACACCCGGTGTCCCCGGGTTTCCACCCGGGGCTTTTTGGAACGCGCGTCGCTTCCACAAAAACCCCCGGCGGGAGCCGGGGGACTCCGGGTCGCATCTCATCCCGGGTGCCATGCTGCGCGGGTTTGAACCGGGACATTGCGTGCGGTCATCCGGCATGGACGGCGGGGTGGTTTTCACGCCCGGTGTCCCCGGGTTTCCACCCGGGGCTTTTTGTGCAAGTGCCAGGCCCGGAGGGCCGGGTTGATTCAAGCGGGCGGCGGCCCGCCAAGCGAACCGCGGCACGATGCCGCGGGTTCGCGTGGATCATGTCCCCGGGTTTCCACCCGGGGCTTTTTGGAACGCGCGTCTTCCACAAAAAGCCCCCGGCGGGAGCCGGGGGACTCCGGGTCGCATGCATTCCCGGGTGCCATGCTGCGCGGGTTTGAACCGGGACATTGCGTGCCGTCATCCGGCATGGACGGCGGGGTGGTTTGCACACCCGGTGTCCCCGGGTTTCCACCCGGGGCTTTTTGTGCAAGTGCCAGGCCCGGAGGGCCGGGTTGATTCAAGCGGGCGGCGGCCCGCCAAGCGAACCGCGGCACGATGCCGCGGGTTCGCGTGCAGCATGCTCCCGGGTTTCCACCCGGGGCTTTTTGTGCAAGTGCCAGGCCCGGAGGGCCGGGTTGATTCAAGCGGGCGGCGGCCCGCCAAGCGAACCGCGGCACGAGGCCGCGGGTTCGCGTGCAGCACGCTCCCGGGTTTCCACCCGGGGCTTTTTGTGCAAGTGCCAGGCCCGGAGGGCCGGGTTGACTCAAGCGGGCGGCGGCCCGCCAAGCGAACCGCGGCACGATGCCGCGGGTTTGCGTGCAGCATGCTCCCGGGTTTCCACCCGGGGCTTTTTGTGCGGGTGCCAGGCCCGGAGGGCCGGGTTGACTCAAGCGGGCGACGCCCTGCCGAGCCACTCCGCGCACCATCAGAAGACGCAAGCCGAGCGGAATGGGAATCGCTTCGGTTGAAGCAAAGCGTATTCCCTCACCTTACGGTTCGGGCTTCCCAGCAGCCGGGCACGACGGCCAAAGACCGCGGCGAACGGGGGAGAAAGCCGCAGCCGGATTCGACGGCCGGAGACTGCCGCTCCAGCGGCGCAAGCCTCCCAACCGACCAGGTTTTTGCCGGTTTTGTGGCCGCGACGTAGCCTGAAGTGTCAGGCGGGGCGGCCGACCCCCGACCGGCCGATGACAGGACGACGATGGCGAAGAACATCCGCACGCCGGCAGGCTCACCCAACCAGAACCGGATCGTCCTCATCGGCCGCGGCGCCGGCAACGATCTCGTGCTCCGGCAGCCCAGCGTCTCCGCCCGTCACGCCCGGGTGCTCGTCGGCCCCGACGGGATCTGGATCGAGGACCTCGGCAGCCGCAACGGCACCTTCGTGGGCACGCCGCCGCGGAAGATCGACCGCGAGCGGATCACGCTCGACGATCCGCTCGTGTTCGGCGATGCAGCCCTGCCGGCGACGGCCCTCCGCGACTTTCTCGAACGCACGCAGCCCCGGCCCGCAGACGACGGCGTGATCCATCTCGACGACGCGGCGCTGGTCACGTTCGGCCGCCGCGCGGCCGCGAGCGTGCCGCTCGATCAGCCGCTCGTCTCGGCCCTGCACGCCTCGGTGGCCGTCGATCGTGGCCGCGTGGTCGTTCGCGACCTGGGCAGCATGACGGGCACGTTCGTGGACGGCCACCGCATCGACCGGCCCGTCGAGATCGGCCCCGGCACGCTCGTGCAGGTCGGTGACCAGCGATATCGGCTCTCCACCGACGCCCGGGCGCTCGAGCCGGTCGACACCTCCGCCGACGCCGTCGAGGCGGTGAACGTCGCCGTCGAGGCCGCGGGCAGGCGGCTGCTGGAGAACGTGTCGCTCGTCATCCAGCCGGGCGAAATGGTGGCGATCATGGGGCCCAGCGGCGCCGGCAAGAGCACGCTGCTCTCCGTGCTCAACGGCCAGGTCGCCCCCGCCGCCGGCCGGATCGTGATCGGCGGCCTCGACCTCCACGACCACTTCGAGCTGTTCCGCGGCCGCATCGGCTACGTGCCGCAGGACGACATCCTCCATGCCGACCTCACCGTGTGGCAGGCGCTGTGGTATGCGGCGCGGCTGCGGCTCCCCAAGGACATGGCCGACGACGAGATCGCCCGCCGCATCCGCCAGGTGCTGGCCCAGCTCGGCCTCGAAGGCACCGAGCACACCCGCGTGGGCGACCAGCGGAAGCGGGGCGTCAGCGGCGGACAGCGCAAGCGGGTCAACCTGGCGATGGAACTGCTCACCGATCCGCCGATCCTCGTCCTCGACGAGCCGACCTCGGGCCTCTCCAGCACCGACACGATCTCGGTCATGGAGCTGCTGCGGTCGCTGGCCGACGCGGGCAAGACGATCCTGGTCACGATCCACCAGCCAAGCCTCGAGGCGTATCAGAAGTTCGACGCCGTGGCCGTGATCGCCCGCGACGTCTCCACGCGGCAGGTGGGCCGGCTGGCCTGGTACGGCCGGGCCTGGCCCGATGCCGTGAACTTCTTCGAGCCCCCCGCCCCGGGCACGCCGCATCCGACCACCGCCGACGGGCTGCTCCGCGGCCTCGCCACACGGCCCGTGGCCGACTGGGTGCGGCAGTGGGAGCACTCGGTGGCCAAGTCGATCTGGGTGGACGGCCGGGCCGGCACCCACGCGGCCCGCACGGCCGCGGGACGGCGGCCGCAGCCGCGGCCCGTGGAGCGGCTCTCCCAGTGGGCCACGCTCGTGAACCGCGGGCTGGCGGTGAAGGCGGCCGATCGCTGGAACACGGCCGTGCTCTTTCTCCAGGCGCCGCTCGTCGGGCTGCTCGTGGCCGCCGTGTTCGCCAAGGTGCTGCGGGCGGCGGCCACGCCCGATTCCTGGCCGCACGCGGGCGTCAACATGGCCACGATGATGTTCGTCACGGCGCTGGCCGCGATCTGGTTCGGCTGCTCGGCCACGGCCCGCGAGATCGTGGCGGAGTGGCCGATCTACCGCCGCGAGCGGATGGTGGGCCTGTCGATCCTCTCCTACCTCGGCTCGAAGACGGCGCTCCTGCTCGTGGTCGCGGCCGTGCAGGCGGCCTGCCTGCTCGGAATCGTGGCCTGGGCCTGCGACGTGCAGAGCCCGTGGTGGCACCTCTACCTCGTGCTCTACGCGGCCGGCCTCGCCGGCGGCGCGGTGGGGCTGCTGGTGTCGGCCACACTGCGGACGACCGAAGCCGCGACAGCCATCCTCCCGGTGCTGCTGATGCCGATGATCGTGCTCGGCGGCGTGCTCGTGCCGCTGGCCGATCTCCCGCGGCTCACGCAGCCGCTGGCCGCGGCGATGCCGTCGCGGTGGGCGTTCGAGGGGATGGTGGTGCCCGAGGCGGCCGCACGGCCGCGGCTGAAGATCCCGTCCCACGCGACCACGGCGGCCGCGCCTGCGGCCGCACCGGCGCCGAGTGCCGCCCCGCCTCCGACCGACACCACGACCGACGCGCCTCACCCGTCGCGGCCCCGCGTGCCGATCGTGCTCACGGCGGGCGGCCGCCGCTTCATCCTGCCCGGGCGGCAGAAGATCGCCGACGCCCTCGAAGACGCCGCCGCCAAGGCGGAGCGGGAGATGCAGCAGGCGAAGGCGGAGGCGGAGCGCAAGGCCGCCGACATGCAACGCGCGATGCAGGCCGAAGCGGAGCAGAAGGCCGCGACCCTGCAGCGGCAGATGCAGGTCGAAGCCGAACGCAAAGCCGCCGAAATGCGGCAACAGATGGAACAAAAACTCCGGGAGTCGCAGGCCGAGTTCGAGCGGAAGAGTGCCGCCATGAACGCCACGATCGAGAGCCGGATCAAGGAGGCGAATGCGTCGGTCGAGGAGAAACTGCGGGACATCCAGCGCGGCATGGAGGCGGAGCGGGCGCGGATGAACGACACGCTCGACAAGCTCGGCGGCCTGGGCCACAGGACCGTCGTGCCGGCCGCCGCTCCGGTGGCTGCGGGCGAGGTCGACATGGCCGAGCGGTTCTTCTCCCGCGATGGCTGGCGAGCCCCGCCGCGGCTCCCGCTCCAGGTGCTCCTGGGCATGTTCGCGGCGGGCGTGGTGACTGCCGGCCTCGCCCTCCGCCGCCGCGACGCCACCGGCCGATAACAGACTGTGGACCAAGTCTGCCCGAGCAGGATGCGAGGTATGCCGACCGGGTAAACCCTCGGCGCTGCCTCGGCTGCGCCGAGGTCTGCGAATCCACCGGTCGGCCGAGTGGGCAAAGGCCATGGAGGGCTTTGTCCACCGACGGATAGACTTTCGCCTCGTCATCGCCCCCGGGATCACCCCATGTCGGAAGAACGCACGGAACCCTCCGCCTCGTCGGCGCCCGCCGGAGACATCGACGTGCCGCCGACGGTCGTGGCCACGACCACCATCGCGGTCAACCGCCGGCTCGGCCGGGGTGGGATCGGCGACGTCTACACCGCCAGCGACCGGGCGACCGGCCGGAGCCTGGCCGTGAAGTTCCTCAACGACTGGGCGCTCGAGCAGGAGTCGTGCCGCGAGGCCTTCGCCTTCGAGGCCACGGTCACCAGCCAGCTCGAGCATCCCAACATCGTGCCGGTCTACGTGACCGGCGCCACCCCCGACGGCAAGCCGTTCTACGCGATGCGGCTCATCCCCGGCCGCACGCTGGCCGGGGCGATCGCCGAGTTTCACGACCGGCGCCGGGCGGGCGATTCGGCCGAGCGCCGCAGCGGCCACTACAACGAGCTGCTCGCCCAGTTCGCCCTGGCCTGCAAGGCGATCGCCTACGCACACGACCGCGGCGTGATCCACCGCGACATCAAGCCGGCCAACATCATGCTCGGCAAGTTTGGTGAGGTCGTCGTGCTCGACTGGGGCCTCGCGGCCCGGGTGGACCGCGACGACACCGCCCGGGCCAGCGGCGAGCAGAGCATCGTCATGCCGACGATGGCCGTCGACTCGGCCCCGGCCGCGAAGCGCGGCATCTCCGGCACGCCGGCGTACATGAGCCCGGAGCAGCACGACGGCGGCCGGCACGTCGGCCCGGCGAGCGACGTCTACGGCCTGGGGGCCACGCTCTACCACGTGCTCACCGGCCAGCCGCCCTTCGAAGGCGACGTGGCGGCGATCCGCGAGAAGGCGCTGGCCGGCGACGTGCAGCCGCCGTCGCGGGTGAAACGCGGCGTGTCGCGGGCCATCGAGTCGGTGTGCCTGAAGGCGATGGCCCGCGACCCGGTGGACCGCTACGAGACGCCGCTGGAGCTGGCCCGCGACGTCGAGCACTATCTCGCCGACCTGCCGGTGTCGTCCTACCGCGAGCCGCTGCCGCGCCGGCTCGCCCGCTGGGCCCGCCGCCACCGCACCGTGGCCCAGCTCGCCACCGCCGCGCTCCTGCTGCTGCTGCTCACCGCCGGGACGGCCGCGGTGCTCCTCAACCGCATGGCGGGGCAGGAGTATCGGGCGCGGCAGACCGCGCTCTTGATGGCCGCCCGGCTGGCCGCCAGCACGGCGGCGCTGCAGATCGACTCCCGGTGGCGGATCCTGGAGAACGAGGCCCGCAATCCCGACCTCGTGGCCGCGCTGCAGGCCCCGGCCCCGGCCGGCACGGGCCGCGTTGCCTGGGCGGCGATCCAGTCGGCCCTCGACGGCATCGCCGCCGCCAACCGCGACTCGGTCAACGCGGAGAGCTGGTTCGTATGCGATCCGCGCGGCGTGCAACTGGCCCGCTCACCGGTGGCCGACACGATCGGCCAGACATTCGCCCATCGCGACTACTTTCATGGCGGCGAAGCCGATCTGCCCCCCGGCACGGCGGCCCAGCCGCTCAAGGAAGTGCATCGCTCGAGCGTCTACAAGAGCACGACCACCGGCAAGCTGAAGGTGGCCTTCTCCGCGCCAATCTGGAACGGGCCTCCCGGCAAGGAGGGCCGCGCCTGTCTGGGGGTGCTCGTGATGGCTTTCGACGTGGGCGGATTGTTTCGCTCGATCGACGCCATCGGCGGCTGGAACGCGTCGCGAAAGTCGTTCGCGGTGGCCGTCATCGACCTCCGCGACGATCGCATCGAGGGCGTGCCGAAGTCGGGCCTGATGCTCGAGAACCCCGACCTCGCCGCGGCCGACATGGCCACCGCCCCGGCAGTCCAAGACGCCCGCGCCCCCGCCGCGGTCGTGGCCCGCCTGCAGGACGCGGCCAAGCGCCGCCGCACCTTTCCGGCCCCGCAGGACCCGGCCGAACTGGCCTTCGACGTCGAGGTGCCGACCATCGCGGCCGCGGAGCCGATCGTGATCCTCGGCCGCCCCGCGCATCTCGCCGACATCGGCTGGGCCGTGATCGTCCACGAGCGGTGATGTTGTTGGTGTGCGACCGCAGACGCCGTGGCGCAAGCCTCCAGGCTTGCGAATCCGGGCCGTGGAACCACAGGCCCCGTGGCCGCGGCTTGACCCGCCGCGGTCCGATCACCGTTCCGAGAAGCCCCGGGTGGAAACCCGGGGACTCCGGGTGTGCACACCATCCCGTCATCCATGCCGCACGACGGCACGCAATGCACCGGTGCAAACCTGCGGCGCGTGGTGAACGGGGAGGCATGCCACCCGGTGTCTCCCGGCTTCCGCCGGGGGCTTTTTGTGGAAGCGGTAGGTTCGGATGGCCGCGGCTTGACCCGCCACGCTCGGCAATATACAAAAGGTCAGTATCCGCCACCTCCCGAGAGCCTCGATCGTGGCTTCGATCCTCGTCGACGAGCAGTGCCTGATCCCCGACGGCATCGCGTCGCTGGCCGACTTTCGCCGCTGGGCCTTGTCGCCTGCTTTTCCTGAGCGGGGCCGGATTGACTGGATCGGCTCCCGCATCGAGGTCGACATGTCACCGGAAGACATCTTCATGCACGGCACGCTGAAGACGGAAATCGTCCGCGTGCTCGGAACGCTCGCCAAGGACCGGGCCATGCACCTGTTCACCGGTGAGACCCGGGTGTCGTCCGTCGTAGGCGACGTCTCGGCCGAGCCCGACGTGGTCGCCGTCTTCGACGCCGCGTTCGATGCGGGCCACGTGCGGCTCGTGCCTTCGGCCGCCGGCAAGCCCGACCGATTCATTGAACTGGAGGGGGGGCCCGACCTGATCGTCGAGATCGTGAGCGACTCGTCGGTGGCCAAGGACACCCGGCGACTGCCCGCCGCCTACCATGCCGCCGGCGTCCGCGAGTTCTGGCTCGTGGATGCCCGCGGTGCCGACGTGCTGTTCACGATCCACCGCCACGAGGCTGCCGGCTTCGTCGCCACGGCGCCGGTCGATGGCTTCGCCCGCTCGGACGTCTTCAACTGCGGGTTCGCGATCCGCCGCTCCCGCAATCCGCACGGCCGGTTGATCTACGATCTGCTCGTTCGGTCCGGGCACTGACGCCGCATGCGTTCCTCCCGGCTGCGGCCCGCATGAACGCATCCGATGTGATCGTGCTCGGCACCGGTGGCATGGGAGCCGCGGCTGCTTGCCACCTCGCCCGCCGCGGCCTGCGGGTGCTCGGGCTCGACCGCTTCTCCCCCGCGCATGATCGCGGCAGTTCGCACGGCCAAACGCGGCTCATCCGCACGGCGTACTACGAACACCCCGACTACGTGCCGCTCCTGCTGCGGGCCCGCACGCTGTGGCGGGATCTCGAGGCCGACGCCGGCCGCCCGCTGCTGATCGACGCGGGGGTCGTGATGGCCGGGCCGGCCGACTGCGATCTGGTGCGCGGCGCGGCCACCGCCGCGCGAATCCATGCGCTGGCCGTCGAGCGGCTCACCGCAGCGGAGGCCTTCGGCCGCTGGCCGGCCCTCCGCCTTCCGGAGTCGTGGGACGTGCTCTTCGAGGCTGCGGCCGGCTATCTGTTCGTCGAGGAGTGCGTGCGCGGCCATCTCGACGCGGCCACGCGGGCGGGGGCGGATCTGCGCTGGGGCGTGACGGTGCACCGCTGGCGAGCCACTGGAGACGGGGTCGTCGTCGAGACCGACGCCGGCGTGTTCACCGCCGCCCGCCTCGTGCTCTGTCCAGGCCCGTGGGCCGCCGGCCTGCTGCAGCTGCCCCACGTGTCGCTCACCGTGCTCCGCAAGTCGCTCTTCTGGTATGCGCCGCCGTCCGACTGGTCTTGCCACGTTCCCCACGCCCTGCCCTGCTTCGCCTGCGACACGCCGGCCGGGTTCTTCTACGGCTTTCCGTCGCTCGACGACCGGGGCCTGAAGGTGGCCAATCATTCCGGCGGCACAGTCGTCGCCGACCCGCTCACGGTGGACCGGGCGATCGACGCCGGCCAGCGGCGCGACGTCGAAACCTTCCTCGACGCCCACCTGCCGCATCTGGGCCGCCGCCTCACGGCCCACGCCACCTGTCTCTACACGATGTCACCCGACCATCACTTCCTGCTCGGGCTGCACCCGGAGCATCCGCAGGTCGCCCTGGCCGCCGGCTTCTCGGGCCACGGCTTCAAGTTCGCCAGCGTCGTCGGCGAGATCCTCGCCGACCTGGCGACGACGGGCCGCACGCCGCACCCGATCGCCTTCCTTTCCCCGGGCCGGTTCGCCGGGTAACGGCTCTCGTACGGATCATGTGCTACCGGGAGCATGATGTTGTTGGCGGTCATCGAGTCCTGTCGTTCACTTATGGGCGTGGGCCGTCCTTCAGAGAGCAGGTCGGAGGCCCATTGATTCTCTCCCTCTCCCTCCGGGAGAGGGCCGGGGTGAGGGTGCTTGCGATGCGTCGGCGAAGGCACCCTCACCCGGCCTTCGGCCGGCCTCTCACCAGGGGGAGAGGCGAAGTGAGCCATGAGACCGTTCGCCTCCTGTCAACGATTGGATGTTCTCCGTAGTAACGTGCGGCGCTTCGCATTCGGCGGGACTGCCCCGCCGCCCCGCAGCCGCATGGCAACACCGGCGGGCGGCAGGTATTCTCCGCTCGTCCTCGAGTCCACCACACGCGGAGTTCACCCATGTCCCTGCCCCGTCTTTCCTTCGGCATCGGCGATCGGTTCGCCCACCAGGCCGAGGCCCAGCTCGCCGCCTTCGAGCGGCTGGCAGCCGACGGCGTCGTCGTCGCCCCGGTGTGGAACAAGTCGAACCGCGAACACGGGTTCATCGGCAGCGAGCCCCCGAGCGTGCGGGCAGCCGCCGCAGCCGCCGTGGCCGCCCGTGGCTGGCCCCACCCCTGGTTCGTGGACGCCGATCACATCCGCCTGGAGACGGTGGACCGGTTTCTCGACTCGAGCGACTTCTTCACGATCGACGTCGCCGAGAGCATCGGCACCGCCCCCGCCGCGGCCGACCTCGACGCCTTCCTGGCGCGGCACGGCGAGCTCATCGGCAGGATCGCGATCCCCGGCGTGGCCGAGCCGATCACGCTCGACCGCGACGGACTGACGGCCATCGCCCGCCACTATCTCGCCGCCTGCCGCGAGGCCGGCCGCATCTGGCGGCACATCCGCGACCGCCGCGGCGGCGCGTTCGTGACGGAAGTCAGCATGGACGAGACCGACCTCCCGCAGACGCCACCGCAGCTGCTGGTGATCCTCGCCATGCTGGCCGACGAGGGCATTCCGGTGGACACGATCGCGCCCAAGTTCACCGGCCGGTTCAACAAGGGCGTCGACTACGTCGGCGACCTGACCCGCTTCGCGGGTGAGTTCGCCGCCGACGTGGCCGTGCTCGGCTATGCGGCGGCCCGCTACGGCCTGCCGGCGGGCATCAAGCTTTCGGTGCACAGCGGCAGCGACAAGTTCTCGCTCTACCCCGTGATCCGCCGGACGCTCGCCGCGACCGGGGCGGGCGTGCACCTGAAGACCGCCGGCACGACCTGGCTCGAGGAGCTGATCGGCCTGGCCGAAGCGGGGGGCGACGGCCTCGACCTCGTCCGCGAGATCTATGCGACGGCGGTGGAACACGTGGACGAATTGTGCGGCCCCTACGCCACCGTGATCGACATCGATCGGGCTCGGCTGCCCGCGGCGGCCGAGCTGGCCTGCTGGCCCGGGCCGCGGCTGGCGGCCACGATCCGCCACGTGCCGACGCATCCCGACTTCAACCCGCACGTTCGGCAGCTGCTGCACGTGTCGTTCAAGTTGGCGGCCAAGCAGGGCCGGCGGTACACCGACCTGCTCGACGCCCAGCGGGAGATCGTGGGCCGCCAGGTGACGGAGAATCTCTACGCCCGCCACCTCCGGCCGCTGTTCGTGGGCTGACCGCGGCGCTCAATGACGGCGTGCCAGCCGCCGGCGCGTGATCCAGGCCCGGTAGCCGAACATGAACCACAGGCTCGGCCTGGAGAACAGCACCCGGGTCACGAGGCCCCAGGGGCCGGGCTTGTGCTCGTATTCGATGTGCTCGCGGATCTGCGTCGTCTCGGGCGTGAGCGGCACGAAGGTGTGCGTGTGCTCCCACTTCGCAGCCGGCCCGACGGCCTGCACGTCGGTGAAGCCGCGATCCGACACGTTGCGGTGCACGGCCTTCCAGCGCAGCGGCAACGGCCCGACCCAGAGCGTGAACGTGGACACCGAGCCCTCGCCGAGCGGCTCGATCGCGTGCAACTGCACGATGGTCGGCGGCGGCGTGAGGATCTTCAGGGCCGACGTATCGCGGTGGAACTCGGCCACGGCGGCCAGCGGGGCGGCGACGGTGAAGGCGTAGTCGAAGACCGGCATCTATCCTGCCGCCGCGGTGGCGGCGGTCCTCCGAGATCAGTCACGACGGTCCCGCGACACCTGGGCAGCGTATCGCCATGCCTCCGTGGTGTCGAACCGGGAAGTCGCGATCCCCCAGTTTCGGCCCGCTCGCCATGGCAGCCTGGCAGGCATGCGCTTCCTTGCGCGGCGATCTCCGACCGTCGTGTTCCCCGGTTGTAGCGGCGGTCTCTGACCGTCGTGCCCGGCTGCCGTAAAGCCCGAAGCCAACGGAGGGAATCCGCATCGCTTCACGTGCGGCCATCCGCATTCCCTCGGCTCACGCCTCGGGCTTCCAGGGCAAGGAGCCAAAACAACGCACCAACGCCGACAGACTTCCCCTGTGGCGCACACCTCCAGGTGTGCGAATCCGGCCCGGGGGTACGCCCTACCGCCTTCGCAACCCTGGAGGCTGGCGGCAAGGGAACTTCCGTGGCCACCCAATCGAGTACCAACGGCCCCCGGCCCCGTCAGCCGGGCCGCGACCGCCGCCAGCACTCGCCGAGCACCACACCGCACGCGACCGACACGTTGAGGCTTTCGACCGTTCCCGTGCCGGGAATCTGCACCCGCAGGTCGGCCAGCGCATCGACCGCCCGCGACACACCCTCCGCCTCGCTGCCCAGCACGACCACCGCCCGGGGCGGCAGCGCCGCGGCGTACAGCGACTCACCACCGTGGCTCGAGGTCACCACCACCCGCCAGCCCGCGCGCTTCAGCCGGCCGAGGTCGGCCGCCGGATCGGCGAGGTCGGCCACCGGCACCGTTTCCGCGGCTCCCTCCGCCACCCGCACCGCCGCGGGCGAGAGCGGCGGCAGGTCGCCCGCGCGGCCCACGATCGCCGCCACGCCGAAGTGGGCGGCCGTGCGCATGATCGAGCCGAGATTGTGCGGATTCTGCACGCCGTCGAGATACACGATCGGCCCCGTCAGGTCGGCACCCCGGCCCAGCAGGTCGGCGAGCGACCGGCGCGGCAGGTGCCTGGCGAGGATCGCCACGCCCTCGTGGTGGATCGAGCCGGTGAGCCGCTGGAGATTCTCGTCCGCGACGACCTGAAACCCCTTGCGGTTCCGGGCACACCAGTCGATGAGCGTCGCGAACTGCCGGCGCCGCGCCTCGGCGAGATACACCCGCACGATCGCCTCGGGCCGGCGGGCGAACAGCGCCGCGCAGGCCCGCGCACCGTGAAACATCTCCTCTGTCTTGGCCTGGTGTCGCGGCCGACCGGCGGGCGGCGGCTGCGGCCCGGCGCGGCGTGACACCGGCTTAACACGGTGGTTGGGGGGCGATTCTCGGCCGCGGGAACGCTTCATGCCCGCAAGTGTACCTTCCGATGGTGTGCCGCTCGCGAAATGCCTGCCCCCCTCGGCCACCACCGCCCCCGTGGCGCAAGCCTCCAGGCTTGCGAATCCGGTAGGGCGTACCCCCGGGCCGGATTCGCACACCTGGAGGTGTGCGCCACAGGGGGAGTCAGTCGTCGTTGCGCCGTGGTTCCGCCTCCTCGCCCTGGAAGCCCGAGGCATAAGCCGATGGCATGAGGGTGGCTTGGTGTGAATCACCGCGTAGTCGCTCAGTTCACGCTTCGGGCGTGCGTCGTGCACGGTGTGTTTTATCCCGTGGGTGCAAGCCCCACACCCGGAGATGGTTGTTCGCCGGGAAGCAATCGAAGTCGATAGGGAGGTGACGAACCGTCGAGAGCCTTCGATGTCAACGGGCCGCCGTGGGTGGGTCAGCGAGTCAGCGGGCCATAACGTGAGTGAACGCCGAGCAAGCCTCGAAAATGTGAGTCGTGGGAGCCGACCCGCTCTCCGAACGGGGAAGGCCGCTGTCGCTGGAGACGCACAACCTGTGCTCCAGTGGCTCCACCGGGGTAATGGCGATGGCACGCGACAAGGAGAAGAGCACGCAATCACGAGCGATCCGCCTCGAGCGACGTGTCGCAGCCCGCCGCGTTGCGGCACCAGTGGCCCGGCGACGACCTCGTGTACTGGGACTTGTGCGCGGGCGGCCTGGGCGATCTCGGACTCGGGGTTCCCGACCTGGCCGAGACCATCAGCACCCTCGTGGTCATGCGGTTTCCGCACGCCGTCACCGGCCTGACGCGACGAGTCATACGGCTCCCGCATGATCCTCGCGCTGACGCGATCACCTCGTCTCGTGGCCCAGTCGCCTCGCGACTGGAATCCGGTCCGGGGATCGCCAGGGAACTCCGGTTGCGCGGCAACCGGACCACGGGTTGACCGGCGACCACGTTTGCGGCGAGCCCCGACCCACGGCACCAGCCCGCGGCGGACCGGTGTTTTTGACCCCGGCGAGGGCTGCTACCCTATGGGCGTCGTGCCGGGCGGGCATTTGTTCCGCCAGCCGCCGATGCGGCGACTGTCGCCGCGGTGCAGGAGGCGATGTCGTGCGTTGCGTGGCCGGATTGGCTCTTGTCGTGGTCTTGGGCCTCGCAGCCGACGCCGAGCCGCCGCCCCGGCCACCCGTGTTCGGTGAATCACTCTGGCAGTCCCTGCCGCCCACCGTGGCAGGGGTGTGCGTCGGGCCGGACGGGCGGGTGTGGCGGATGTCGCGCCCCGCGGATCCGCTGGCAACGGCCGCGGATCTGCAGAAGGCGGTCGAGAGGGAGTTCCGTGAGCCGTCGCCCGAGGTGCGCGGCGCCGCGCCGATTCTCTTCGAGCCCGGCGGCCGTGTCTGGTTCGTCGGCTGGGGCTTCGAGTCGCACGTCATGTCCGGGTACGACGGCACGACGTGGATTCATCGGCCGCTGCAGGATCAGCACGTGCTGATCGGCCGGCCGCCGAATCACGGCCGCAGCGGCAGCGAGACGTTCAACGCCCAGCTCGGCGACCAGCGATTCTTCGTCGACACGACCGGCATCGACCGCTTCGACGGCCGGACGTGGACCTATCATCGCCTGACCGCCCTGGGCCCGGCCGAACTGACGTGGGCGGAACGGCCCATGGTGCAGCTCGAGCCCGACGGCAAGGGGCTTCTGGCCCTGATGCGCACCGGCACGACCTCCGCGCTGTGGCGGTGGCGCGGCGAGTGGACCGAACTGCCCTCCCCCGGCAACCTCGGGCTTCATCCGCTGCGCTTCGCGCCGGCCCGGGATGGCATCTGGCTGTTCGACCCCATCCAGGGGCTCTTCTTCCAGTCGTTCGATCCGGCCGCCACCGCGCCCGCGCTGCTCAAACGCGCCGCTGCGGCCGACGGCGCGTCCGCGGACGGGGCGGCGGCGGCCCTGGCGGGTCGCTGGCGGTCGATCCTCCCCGATGTCCAGGCGGTGATCGCCACGGCAAGCGACAGGGCGGTGATCGAGCGGTTCCAGCGGGTCGCCGCCGAACTCGCCAAGGGCAACACCCGCGAGGTTCGCGTCGGTGGTCATGCCGTCCGGGACTGCACGAACCTCGTGTCCCTCGCCGACGGCACCATCCTGATCGCGGCCCGTCACGTGACCTCCGGTGACGGCGCCGCCGGCGGCGGCGGCGACGGTGCCGCCCGTCGGCCCGGCGTCCTCCTGGCGCGGCCCGATGGCCGGGTCGATCTCCTCGACGATCCCGCCGTCGCGAACGCCCTGGACGTGCAAGCGGGCGGGGCGATCCCGCTCGCGCAGGCCGACGGCAAGATCTGGCTGCCGGGCGACGCCTCCAAGGCTGCCTGTCTGCTCGATGTGGCCGCCGGCCGCATCGTGGCGACCATGCCCGAGCGCGCCCCCGTGCGCCTGCAGGCGGTCACGCCGCAGGGCACGGTGTTCGCGTCGCCGGACGCGAGCCAGGCCGTGGTGTGGGCCTTCACGCCCGGCAAGCCCGACACGCGACCGATGCTCCTCGCCGACGAGACCACCGTGCGGCGAGGCGCCATCGAGATCAACGGTGTGGTGGTCGCTTCCGATGGGGCGATCTTCGGCGTGCGGCGCGGGCAGGGGCTGTGCCGTTTCGAAGGGCAGGACTGGAAGCCTGTCGGAGGTGCGGTGCCGGAGGCCCTCGGCATCGCCTGGGCCGCCCAGGGCAGCGACGGAGCGCTCCTGATCCAGCTCGATCGGGGCTTCGCCCTGCGAACCGCCGGCGACTGGGCCTTCGCACCCGACCTGCAGACGCTCGTCAAGCGGCATCGCGACGCGGTCGCCCGCTGCTTCCGCCGCTCCTCCGGCGCGTCCGGGCCGGTTGCCGACTCGGGAGGCAACATCTGGATGCTCGTCGACGGTCGGTTGACGGTGCTCATCGGCGACCGCTGGGAAGATGTGACCCTCGCGCTCCAGGCCACGGGCAGGGCGGCCAACCGTGGATTCAGGTTTCTCGGTGGCATCGGGGACGGCAGCAAGGTCTACGTCTCGGGTCTCGTGGGCGAGGTGGCCGCGGACACGGTGCGGTTCGCGCCGGGCCCGCTCCAGCGTGATCGCGACTTCATGGCGCGGGTCGTGCGGGAGCCGGGCGGCGCCCTCTGGGTGCCGGTCCAGCACGACCAGGGGTCGGAGCGGTTGACCGAAGCCGGCGCGAAAGCGGTGCCGGACGTGCCGGGCTCGCCGCTGCTGGTGGACGACGACGGCAACGTCTGGATCGCGTCCAGCCCGACGTGGAATGGGTTGATCAACGAGCTCGTCGTCTGGCGCGACGGTGCCATCAGGGCCCGCGTGCCGTTCCCGGTCCACGAGCGGGACGTGTGCCTGCTGGCGGCGGGACCCGGCCGTGTACTCGCCTGGACCTCGCGGGGACTGCAGGTGATCACGGCCCGGAAGCCCGCCGACACCGGCAGCCATGAAGTCGGTCCCGTGATGGCGGTGCGGAGCCGCGCAGAGCCGCGGCACACCGTGGAACCGTCGCGGTCCCGGCCGATCGCCGTTGTCGGCGACCGGCTCCTTATCGTGGCGAATCCCGAGCTCCGCAGCGACGACTGCCGGCTGTTCCTGGCTGATCTCCCGGCACGGTGATCGAACCTACGGGGACCGCCCGGACGGCGGCCTGCCCTGTGGCGATGGTCGCGGCCGCGGTACGGTTCGCTTCCCGCGATTCCGCGGCCGGCGACCAGCGACCTGCCCGCTGTTTGAACCCGTCCGACCTTCCCGTCCTCGAGCAGGCGTTCGCGGCGGTTCAGGGCAGGTTGGACCGTGGCTACACGGAGGCCGTCGACGCGGCTGAAGCTCACGGTGAACGAGCGGAAACGCGGCACTGTTCGCTCCCGGTGGATGCGTCGGAAGCACCGTGGGAACCGGAGGTACCAGAACCTTCCGGACTCCAGTTCGCGGAGGAGGATGTGGAGCCACGGCCCATTCGCACCGGTTGACCGGGCCCGTATGATTGGCCGACTTCCGGCATGGCCGCCTCACCTCGCGGAGCCGTGCCATGCCTCACAAGCGGATCCTGTTCCGCGCCGACGCCCGCGAGCGGATCCTTCGCGGCGCCACGACGCTCGCCGACGCCGTCCGCGTCACGCTCGGCCCCAAGAGCAAGTGCGTGCTCATCGAAAAGAAGTGGGGCCCGCCGCTGGTCTGCAACGACGGCGTCACGATCGTCAAGGAGATCGAGCTGGAGGATCCCGAGGAGAATCTCGGCGCCCACATGCTCCGCGAGGCGGCCGAGCGCACGGCCGACGTCGTGGGCGACGGCACGACCACGGCCACGCTCCTCGCCCAGGCCATCCTCGCCGCCGGCCTGCGGAACCTCGCCGCGGGCGCCAGCGCCGTGGACATCAAGCGCGGCCTCGATCGCGGCCTGACGGCCGCCGTCGCCGCCCTCCGGGCCCTGTCACGTCCCGTGGCCAGCCGCTTGGAGAAGGCCCAGGTGGCGACGATCTCCGCCCACAACGACGCGGCCCTGGGCGCGTTCGTGGCCGACGCCATGGAGCGGGTGGGCAGCGAGGGCGTGGTCACGGTCGAGGAGGCCAAGGGCATGGAGACCTCGATCGAGATCGTGGACGGCATGCAGTTCGACCGCGGCCTCCTCTCCCCGTACTTCATCACCGACGCCGAGCGGCAGCAGGCCGTGCTGGACCGGCCGTTGATCCTGTTTCACGAGGGACGGATCGCGAGCCTGAAAGAGTTTCTGCCGTTCCTCGAAACGCTGGTCCCGCAGCGGCGGCCGTTGGTCGTGATCGCGGAGAGCGTGGAAGCCGAGGCCCTGGCCACGCTGGTGGTCAACCGGCTCCGCGGGGTCCTGGAGTGCGTGGCCGCCAAGGCGCCCGGCTACGGCGACCGCCGCAAGGAGATGATGCAGGACATGGCGATCCTCACCGGTGGCCGCTTCATCTCCGCGGACCTCGGCGTGACGCTCGATGCGGTGCAGATCGCCGACCTCGGCACGGCCGAGAAGGTCACGGTGGACCGCGAAACCACGACGATCATCGGCGGTCAGGGGGACAAGGCCGCGATCCAGGCCCGCTGCACCGAGATCCGCCGGCAGATCACGGAGGCCAAGAGCGACTACGACCGCGAGCAGTTCGAGCAGCGGCTGGCCAAGCTCTCCGGAGGCGTGGCCATCATCCGCGTGGGTGCCCCCACGGAGGCCGAACTGAAGAGCCGCAAGGAGGCCCTCGCCGACGCCATCAGCGCCACGCGGGCGGCGATCGCGGAGGGCATCGTCCCCGGCGGCGGGCTGGCGCTGCTGCGGGCGATTCCGGCGGTGGAGCGGGAGGAGGCGGCCTGCGACGGGGACGAACGCACGGGCGTGCGAATCCTGCGTCAGGTCCTCGAGGTGCCCGCCCGCACGATCGCGGAAAACTCCGCCGCCGACGGCGGCGTCGTGGTCGGCGAACTGCGGCGTGGCAGCGGGGATTACGGCTTTGACGCGGCCCGCGGCGTCTATGGCGACCTCGTGGCGGCGGGCATCGTGGACCCCACGAAGGTCGTGCGGATCGCGCTGGAGAACGCGGTCAGCGTCGCCGGCACGCTCCTGCTCACGGAGGCCACGCTCACGGAGGTCAAGGACGAGAAGACGACGAGCCTCCACCCGGAAATCGCCGCCGGCCTGGAGGGGTAGCCCAGGCGTCGTTCTGCAGCGCCGCTCGCTGCAATTGTGGCGTACGCCTCCAAGCGTGCGGCTCCGACCCATGGCTCCAGAACCCGCATTCGCAAGCCTGGAGGCTTGCGCCACGGGAGCGGCGGTCTCCGTGTGTTGGCAAAACATCGCATCGTGCGATTTTTGCCTGGCGGTCCTCCGCCCGCTGGTGTCAACCCGGCCCTCCGGGCCTGGCGCTCTCGCAAAAAGCCCCCGGCGGAAGCCGGGGGACTCCGGGCGGCGTGCCTTCCCAGGTGCCATGCTGCGCGGGTTCGAACCGGGGAATCACGTGCCGTCGTGCGGCATGGATGGCGGGATGGTTTTCACGCCCAGTGTCCCCGGGTTTCCACCCGGGGCTTCTTGGAACGGTGGCGACATCGCTTCCCTGTTCAACGGGTCTTCGAAAGCGATTCGCACCTGGATTCCTGCAGCGGCGACACTCGGTTCACGCCTCGGACTGCACATCAGCGCCAGTTGCGGAACGGCTCGTAGAGCCGCAGCCCGAAGAGGAGTTCGCTCGCCGTGTACTGCTGTGGCATGAGCATCGACGGCAGCGGCGTGCCGCCGAGCGACAGATCGTACGTCGTGTTTGCCTGGTCGATGGAGAAGAACCGATAGCCGACGTCGAAGGCCAGCCGATCGCTCACGTTCCAGACGGCGCCGCCGCCGAGCTGCCAGGCGAAGGCGGCCACCTGTGCCCGCGAGGCGGCCGTGATGAGCGGCACGCCGAACAATGAGATGTCCGCGTCCAGGGCGTAGCGGTAGCCGCCGCCGCCCACGCCGCCGCCGAGGTACAGATCGACCTGGTCGGTGACGGTGAAGTCCCGCCACACATTGACCAACGCCGACCAGCCGTCGTTGGCGGCCCAACGAAAATCCGCGCCCCCGAACGGGCCGAGTGATTCCGACAACGCCGCCGTCACGTCGTCACGCCCGCGTCCCTCCACCTCGAGTCGAAGGAGACCGTTCCACCGCTCGACGGCCACGCCCGCCGCGCCGCCGGACGTGAGCACGGAGCGGTTGATGCGCCGCTCGAAGATCGACTCGTACACAGGGTCGTCCAGGGTCACGAACGATTGGCCGAGCAGGCCCGTGACGTAGAACCGTGGCTCAGGCCGGCGATGTGCGGCCACCGGTTGCATCGGCACGGCATCCCACACCGCGGATGCCGACGGCGCCGGGACCTCGTCGAGCGACGCCAAGTCGATCGGCTCCGGCAAGGCCGCCCGCACGATCCCGGCCGCGAGCGTCAGCGCCGCGACCGCGGCGCCCCGCATCGATCCTTTGCACAACGGCCGCATGCTGTTGCCTCCTTCGCTCCCGTCCACCGGCATCGGATGCCGCGGCCGGGCACGGTGAGCGGCCTGCGGCGGCCTCGACCGGCCTTCGCCAGCCGCGCATCTCGCCGCGGATGGCAGCCGGCCCGCGGCACCGGCAGGTCCGCTACACTTTGGCGGCACGGTCGCCGCAGGCCGCACATTCCTTCCGGAGTCCGTCATGCACGCCCCATTGGTCGCCCTGGCCGTCGTCCTCGTCGCCGCCGTCGGCCAGGCCGCCCCCACGCCCGCCGAGCGGATCATCCGCGGCGGCCCCATCGTCACGGTCAATCCCGCGCAGCCCGCGGCCGAGGCGGTGGCGATCGCGGGTGGGAAGATCGTGGCCGTCGGCTCCGCGGCCGACGTCATGGCGCTCAAGGGCCCCGGCACCGTGGTCACCGATCTCGCCGGCAAGACGCTCGTGCCCGGATTCGTCGACGGCCACAGCCACTTCTGGTCGCTCGTCGACGTGCAAACCCAGGCCCTGTGCGGCTCGCCACCGGCCGGCCCGTGCCGCAGCGTGGCCGACGTGATCGCGAGCCTGAAGAAGGTCCAGGAACGGCGCCAGCTCGGGCCGGGAAAGTTCGTGATGGGGTTCGGCTACGACCCCGAGTTGCTGGCGGAGAAGCGGGCCCCCACGCGGCAGGAGCTCGATGCCGCCTTCCCCGAGAACCCCGTGATCGTGGTCCACGTGTCGGGCCACGGCGCGATGCTCAACTCCCGCGCCCTGGCGGCCTACGGCATCACCGCCGCCACGCCCACGCCGGCCGGCGGCGTGATCGGCCGCGAGCCCGGATCCCAGGAGCCGAACGGCCTCCTCTTCGAGACCGCCTTCCTGCCGATCTTCGCCAAGGTGCCGGGGCCGAACGACGACGAGGCGCTCGAACTGCTGAAGTCGGGCCAGGAGCTCTACCTGCGGGAGGGCATCACCACGGCCCAGGAAGGGGCGACCATGAAGCACCAGCTCGACCTGCTGCGGATCGCGGCCGACCGTGGAATGCTCAAACTCGACGTCGTGGCGCTCCCCTTCATCACGGAGCTCGACGCGGTCTTCGCCGGCGGGCCGCCGCGGAACGAGCCTGCCTACAAGAACCGGCTGCGGATCGGCGGCGTGAAGATCGTGGCCGACGGCTCGCCGCAGGGCCGCACGGCGTTCTTCACGCAGCCCTATCGCACCGCCGGCCCCGCGGGCCAGCAGAACTGGCGGGGCGAGCCGACATTTCCCCAGCCGGTGCTCAACGAGATGGTGAAGAAGGTCTATGACGGCGGGGCGACGCTGTTCGTGCACTGCAACGGCGACGCGGCGATCGATGCCCTGCTGGAGGCCCATCGCGCGGCCTCGGGCGACGATCCGACCAAGCCGCGCGGCACGGTGGGCGTGCACTCCCAGTTCATCCGCCGCGACCAACTGGAGAAGTATGCGGCCTGGGGCATCACGCCCTCGTTCTTCACGCTCCACTGCTTCTATTTCGGCGACACGCACGTGGCCAACCGCGGTCTCGAGCAGGCCGCCTTCATCAGCCCGATGAAGGCGGCCCGCAGCCTGGGCATCCGGCCCACGAACCACACCGACTTCAACGTCTCCCCGCTCGACCAGATCTTCACGATCCACACGGCGGTCAACCGCACCACGCGGTCCGGCGTCACGCTCGGGCCGGACGAGCGAATCAGCCCGCTGGAGGCCCTGGAGGCGATCACGATCGACGGCGCGCGGATGTACGGCGAGCAGGCGACCAAAGGCTCGATCGAACCGGGCAAGCTCGCCGACCTCGTCGTGCTCTCGGCCAATCCGCTCACGGTGCCGCCGGCGACGATCAAAGACATCCGCGTCGAGGAGACGATCAAGGAGGGCCGGACGGTCTGGCTGCGGACGCCCGAAGACGGCCCGCGATGAAGGTCTCCGCAGGCCCTCGCTCCAACCGTCGGGCCCCCTGGAGCGGCGGTCTCTGACTGTTGGCAAAACATCGCATCGTGCGATTTTTGCCTGGCGGGCCTCCGCCCGCTGGAGTCGACCCGGCCCTCCCGGCCTGATGCGGCCGCTGCTTCTGCCTCCCCATGGAGCGGCGGTCTCTGACTGTTGGCAAAACATCGCATCGTGCGATTTTTGCCTGGCGGGCCTCCGCCCGCTGGAATCG
>Ga0315906_10003207_pt1 | contig 21906 bp, 12 predicted proteins | sample LakEriMetagenome_4_FD_203526 | JGI IMG/M metagenome (GOLD analysis project Ga0315906, IMG submission 203526) | Freshwater fungal communities from buoy surface, Lake Erie, Ohio, United States - Buoy 2 MA122 | ecosystem: Environmental > Aquatic > Freshwater > Lake > Lake biofilm | place: USA...
TATAGGTGGTGTTAATAGTTCATTTGCTTCCATTCCAACATAAGCATACATTTCAGGTTCATCTTCATTAAATTTATAATTCAAATATGTAAATTCATTTAAATTATAATAATCCTTATTTTTACTGCCATCAAAATTTTTTAATATGTAATTATTTACTGTATCTTTTAATTCATTAAATATATTATCATATATTGGTTTTATTTTGTTAAAATTAGCAGATTTATCATTTGGTATAGAACCATCTGCATTTCTTAAAGTCATTAAATTATATATATCATCATTTTTACTATAAATTTTATTATCAATATTATTATCAATATTATAAGTATATATTAAATGATGTAAAATATATAATAAATTTGTTTGATAATTATCATTATAAGATGCTAAATTTCCAATTAAATTAATTAAATCAACTGAACTAAACATATATTTTCTATTGAAAATGCCATTGCCAAAAAATTTTTTAGGAATACATTTAATTTCTCCACTTTCTGTTGTATAAGGCATAAAATCTTTTTCACAAGGTTTATAACATTTATAAACATCAAGTTCTGTATAATGTGAAGTATCTTTATAATAAGTATTACCTAAATAATAATTTGGTGTAATCATCCAATCATACCATCTATTTTCACAATAGGCCTTATTAATATTTGAGTTAAAAACACAATAACCACTTTTATTTTCATTTTTACTTTTTAAAATAGGTGTGATAATTACTTTATCTTTAATTTTTTCAAATTTAACTCTATCTTCATCATATTCAATATTTTTTACTACTTCACATTTTTTATTATCCTTACTCATAGTAAACCAAGGAACACTAGTTTGAACAGCACAATTTACATAAATATTATCATCTGTATTAATAGTTATATATTGTTTTCCTTCTTTATTATCAACATCCTCATTTAAATTAGTTTGAATTTCATTTTGATATTCACCTTTAAACCTAGAAGAATAAGGATCATTTTTATCATTATTATAATTAAATCTATCTTTATTAGGATTAATAGTATTTGACGTATATTTACTAATAAAATTTAATGATCTAATAGTAGCATCTTTTAAATTTATATTTATATTATCATTTAAGCAACTCATATTTTATTCTATTATTCTATTATTATTTAATAAATTCATCATAAGTTATTATAGGAATATTTAATTCTCTTGCTGTCTTTACTTTAACAGTGTCATCATCATAACTTTTAACAATCAATAAAGTTGTTTTATGTGAAACTGCTGAAGCAATAGTTCCGCCATTTGCTTTTATTTCTTTTTCTAAATCATGATCTCTAATTTTACTAAAAACATAAATATTATTTTTATATTTATTATTTATAGTAATAGGTTTTTCAATTTTTGTTTCAATTACTGGAACAATATTTAACGAATTATAAAATTTATAGAATTCATTCAAATTTGTTATAAATAAAGATGATGTTTTTTCACCCATTCCATTTATTGTTATTATATCCTCTTTTTTGATTTCTAATGCCTTTTTCTGATTATTACATATAAATGGATATTTATTCAAAATTAATGTTAATTTCTTTTCTCCCATTCCTCTTCCAAATAAATTTGATGCTGTCATCAATTCTAAACAATTCTTTGTTTTAATTGTATTTAAGGAAGTTATAATATTGTTTGCGCTTTTATCTTTAAATCCTTCAATTTTAAGCAAATCAGCTTTAGTAATATTTATAATTTTAATTAATGTATCAAATGAATTATCATATAATTTAGTTATAATACCTTCGCCAACACCTTTGATATCTAATGATTTCATAAAAAATGTATAACTTTTAATATCTTGTTCCCTGTTTTTTTCATCAATATCTAAAATTATATCTTTTCCGTTCCATTTATATGGAACAGATGGAAATAAAGGTTTATTATTTGTTGAAGTGCTTAATACCTCTTTAATATGAGGTATTACATCTCCAGAACGAATAATAACTATTTTTGAACCAATACCAATAGTATTCTTATTTATATAATCAGCATTAAAACCGGTTGCCTGTTTAATTTTAACTCCATTCAATTTAATTTCATCAAATTTAACAATTGGTTTTAAATATTTATCTTTACTTACATTCCATTCTATATCTTTAACTGTAACTATTGTTTCATCATGAATTGCTAATGATTTAAAGGCAAATGAATATTTAGGATTTTCCCCAGATTTTAATTTATACAAATCATTATGAGTTATAACAAGTCCATCAATTTCATAATTACTTTCTTTTTTCCATGTTTTATATAAATCATATAATTCATTAACTTTTAATTCATTAACTATAATATATTTAACAACATTAAATTTATAATTATTTGCTGTTATAAGTGCTTCTTCTATTTTTGTTCTAGGATCTAATACATCATAAACAACAAATTCAATATATTTAGCTATTTCTTTATCAATAGTTTTAGAATTAACAAATCCAGCAACAATATTACGTGCATTTGAACCTTTATGCGATATTTTCAACCAATTTTCTTTATTTATGATCAATTCTCCTCTAACTGCTATTTTTGTTTTAAGTTTCGGCAATCCTTTTATAATATCTTTCAAATGTGTTATATTTTGTCCATATATACCATTACCACGTGTATAAATTTTAATATTATCATTATTATAAACAATTAAACATGAAATACCATCTAATTTTTCACTTATTAAATATGATGATGGATTATTATATTTTTTCTTCCATTTATCAAGTATTTTAACATCATCTTTGATTTTATCTTGTGATCCCAAAAAATATGGTAATTTAATTTTATTATTAATAATTTCAGCTCCAACATGTTTAAAATAAGGATTATTTTTATCTTTTTTTCGCAAATAATCTTTAATTTCATCATATTTAATGTCTCCAATTAATGTTTCACCTAAATTATGATAATGATGATCAAGATTTTTTAATAATTTTACTAATTCATCAATAGATAATTTCTTGTAATCATCATAATCAGTCATTTTATTTATATTAATTAATATATATATTCATTTTTTTAATTTAAAAAATGATTATAATATTATATTAACAAAATTATTAATTATGATAAAAAACTTACTTGAAAATAGTTCTGCTAATGTTATTGAATTATATTTAATACAAAATAGAGATGCACCTATAAATAATAAAATCAATATTTATATTAATGATGAATTATTAACCAAAATTAAAAATAATTTCAAAAAGACAAAAGAATATAAAGCAGTATATTATACCAGAAATAATTGTAATTATGTATATGATTTATCAAATGATAGTCAATATGTTTATATTAGGAAATTAGAGAATGCTACCATTATCAATAAATCAAAATTAAAATTTCATTTATTTGTTTTCAATGAAATTAAATTACCAACACATACATTTGCTTGTACTAATGATATTGATAATAAAGATATTGTAGATATTATAGAATTCAAAATTAATAATAGAATTACACTTATTATTAAAAATAATAATTGTTTGATTAATTATAAACATAATAAGGATGTTGATATTGATAAAGTTAATTATATTATTAATAGTATAATTACAAAAATAAATTCATTATAATTTAAAAAAAAATGATAATATTTTTATATTATATATTTATTATAAATGATTTCCAATTTCTCATATTTTCTTTATAATAATGATCTTCAAGATTATTTAAATTGTTATTCAACTTTTCTGATGACACGTAAAGATTTAAAAGATAATATTCTAAATCATCGCATGAATTTTCTTATTAATTATTATATTAGTCAAGAAAAATTTAATGCTATTCATAAATATAAATTAATTCAAACTTATATTTATTCATACAAAGATAATTATCTAAATAATGAAAATAAGAATAAAACTAAAAATGAAACTAAAAATGAAACTGATTATGATCATGATTTAGATGATCATTATAAATATATGTTTATGAATACAAAACCTTCAGTTCCTGTAATTGATTATGATGAACTTGATAAAGAATATGTTCTTAAACTTGAATTAGAGGAAGAAGAAAAAAGAAGAGAAAAAGAAATTCAACTTGAAACTGATTAAGATGATAATTATGATTTAGCAGATGATTATAGTGAAGATGATAATAATTATGATTTAGCTGATGATTATTATTAAGAATTATTTTTAAATTTTTTTTTTCTTACAAATCTAGTTGGAGGATCTAATTCCTGATTTTCACCCAATTTTACATGTCGTTGAAACCATTCTTCACCAACTATAACTGATGCTTTATCTGATGTTAATTCATCATTAATAATTTTTGATCTCATATTTAGAAAATAATTTAAATAATTCCAATTAAATGGTTCATTTGTTCTAGTAGCAATATCAAATAAAATGGGATATCTTTGATAAAAAAATTCATGTTCTTTTCTTAAATTTCCAATGATTTCATCATTACAATTAACTTCAACAACATTTCTTATTTTTTTGATAGTGTCAATAATTTTGTCATTTTCTAATCCATCTTTAATAAAATCTTTTTCTGTATTATTCATTATATAATAACAATTATTTTTATTTCTTTATATTAAGTATATAAAAAATATGAATACATTACCAAATAAATTAAATGCTGGTTTATATTCTGGTGATATTAATTTTTCAAAAAAACCATGGGGAAATGATTATAGTTTAGGTCGAGTTGAACCTGACGCACTGGAATATGCTAAATTTTTTTATGCTAAAAATCATATACCTGGTATCCAAAATCGACCAGGCAATAATACATATTCTTCTGTTACTGTTTATAGAAAATATTTAGATAATTATAACTTACAATGCTATAATTAACTAACAAAAATAAAAAAAGTAGGAGTGCTGGGAATTGAACCCAGGTCTCAGCTTCATAAGAGCTGTGTTCTAACCATTGAACTACACTCCCATATTTATTATTAATAAAATTATCCTTATATATATTTTTATTTAATGATCCTACTAATCAAAAATAATATAAATAAAAAGATAATAAATGCTATAAAAATAGACATTGAATAATTATTATTAGTAAAATTTCTATAGTTTTCTTTAATTACTGGTGGGATATTAACAAGTTTATCATTATCATTAATAGTATTATTACCAGCATTAAAATCAAGTAGAACATCTCCTTTATTTTCAATAACTGATTCAGATGCTCCCATTTTATTATTCTATTATTTTTATATTATCTTTTATTTCTAATAAATTTATTTTACTTAAAAATTCATTATGTAATTTAACCATTTCAATATTATTAGTTTTAGGATCATATGTCTGACATCTAATTTTATAATCTTCATATTTTGATATCAGCAAATTAAATTTTTTAATATAATCCTTAAAATTAATTTTTATATTTAATTTATAATTCTCATTCTCTTTCTTATATTTTTCATGTAATTTTATTAATATTTCATCTAATATTTCATCCTTCTTTTTTGATTTTAATACTTCATTATTATTATCCTCTTTATAAATAATTCTACTATTCTTCATTATTGTTATTGTATATCTAATACCCTCCAATTTCTTATCATTTATTATTCTAATATCTCCTTTTAATACTAATTCTTCTCCTTCCTTCTTCTCTTCTTTTTTCTCTTTCTTCTTCTCTTCCTTTTTCTCTTCTTTCTTCTCTTCTTTCTTCTTCTCTTCTTTCTTCTTCTCTTCTTTCTTCTTCTCTTCTTTCTTCTCTTCTTTCTTCTTAACTTCTTTCTTAATTTCTTCTTTTTTCTCTTTCTTTTTCTTAGGTTCTTTTAATTTATAAATAAATTCATCAAATAATAATTCTTGAACTTTTAATAATTTCAAATTATTTAATCTATTCTTTCTTTTTATTTCATCATTATATAATGGTTTTAATTTTAATTCATCTTCTATTTTATCCCAATAATCGTGGGGTTCTTTATAATCATTCAAATCTGTTAAACATAACGCATATAATTGTAATACTGGTTTCATAATTTGATTTGTTATATAATGTAAATAATCAGGTTCTAATTTATTCTCTTTAATAAATTCGGGTGTTTCTATTTTATCTCCTTGTAATTTCGCATTTGGCGATTTGATATAAATGTATGCTATTCTATCATTTGAAGCAGGCTTATTACCCGCATCTCTAATTCCAATTCTATCTGCCAATACTTTATGTGCTATTTTTTCAGGATCTTTATATGATGATTTTAATGTTTTTGATATTATTAAATCTTTTAAATCAGTCTTACCATTTATTAGATCCGTTAATTCTTCTCTTAAAAATCTTACTGATTCATCAATATCCTGTTTATTTAAAATGATATCTATAATACCACCATAAATCTTTTTGACAATATTAGCATTATCTCGTCTTTTCAATACAATTCCCATAGATTTCTGTTTAAATTTCTTATCATCCATTTCATAAAGATTACCTACATATCTCTTTTTACTAAATAATATAAATGGATACAAACATTTTTCATAATTTAATTTTTGTGGTGCTGGCATTATACTAGCAATATTTTTCTCAACCGTTTTACCAACTTTAATTGCTACTGGTAATGAAGATTTGCCAAATATTAATTCTCCTTCTTCATCTTTTAATGGAAATTTACAGAAAATAGAATCTGTATTTTTTAATATTAAATGTCCAATTCCACCATGAAATACTCCATATTCTGTTTCTATATCATATACATAATTATTATAAGCATCATATAATAATTCCTTTTTAATTATTCCTGTTTCTTCCACTTTACGTCTTGAATAATTTAAAATATAACCATAATTATTATAATCAATTGATACATAATATCCCAATTGTTCTAATATTATCATCTTTTCTTGTGCTTCTTTTTGTGTTTCTATTTCAATTATCTTTCCACTTATTTCATTCAAATTTTCAATTTCATTTTTAATATCATAATTATTAATATCTGGTTGTGAATGTAATAATAATTGACCTATTTTACATTTTGAAGGTTTAATAATATTCTCATTGTTATCCAATAATGAATGATCTTCCGTTACATCAATTAAACCAGTTGATGTTAATATTCTATAAATTTTCTTTACTGTTTTATGTCTGATTATTCTATTTACTTTCGCCCAACCTTTATTTGTCCATACTTTCATATTATTTGGTATATATTGTTCCTTATTGTATCTATCAACTTCATTTGATTTAAATTCTCTATAATCAAACCATTTTTGATTATCTTTATTAATCTCATCAAATGTTGATATCTCAATTTTATCATCAATATTATAAGTTAATGGAGTATATGGCATTACACTATCACCATAAATAACATCAGCATTATAATTTGTTTCTACATATTCTTTTGCCATCATTATCATTTCTCTTCCTGTTGCTGTAGTACATGCGGCAATATCTTTCAAATAAATAGGTGATGTTTTAGCTCCAATTTGACCATATAATGAATTTGCTGTAAGTTTATATGCCATTTGTAAGGCATCAAATATATCTTTTTCAAATTTATTATAAGTATCTTTAATTTCTTTAATTTCAGTTCGTTTAATTTTAAATTTATGTGATACTGTTATTTCATCTTCATTTTCATCATTAATGATACCTATAATTTCTGTTCCATCTGTTTTTATTATTGTTGAATGTTCAATTTTACTTTTCGTTTTCTTTCTCTCATCTAATAACATCGTTAAAATATCAGGAATAATTCCTTTTTTACCATCTTTATATTTAGCAAATTTACATTCTTTTATTCCTACTTTTCTTTTCTTATCTCCTAGACCTTCATATAAATCATAATTAACAGAAATAAATTCTACATTAGGATCATCTATTTTCATATATTTTTCATCTAAAATATATGTATCATGTGATAAATTACGTGATATCATTGAAGAAGGATATAAAGAACCATAATCAAATACAACAATAGGTTCATCTAAATAAATTCCTTCTTTAGGTTCCAATACAATAGCTCCCTCATAACCATCAATATCAATATCATTAATAATATATTTTTTAGTTGGAATTGTAAATCCTCTCTTCATACATTCATTAGCAATTAATGAATAAATCTTAATTCCTTGACCTCTTTTGAATAAATAATTTAATGGAACTAAACATACATTTCCCATACCACTATTATTCTCAACAATTTTCAATTTATGTAATAATTTATTAACTAATATACAATCCTGAATACAATATTTAGCAATAACACATCTATCTGCTGAATTTCCCTTAAATTTCTCAAATATTTCCTGTGGTTTTAAATCATCTTTCTTTGAACCTATAAATATAGATGCTACATTATCTAATTTATAACTATCTAATTTATGATCACGTTGCATAACTTTTAATAAATCTATTGTTACGATACCATCCATATCAAACATCTTTAAATTATTATCACCTAACGCAGATGATGATAATTTCTGATCTATCAATTTTATGTCTCTATCTACTGTTTTTCCAAATCCTCTTGAAAATTTCTTTTCAACATTATTTTCAATTGCTCTGTTCCAGATATATTCCATATCAAAACCCCAAATATTATAACCAATTATGATATCAGGATTAATTTTGATTATTTCGTTTTTCCATTTTATCAATAAATCTTTTTCTGTTTTACATGATATTATTTCAACTCCTTCAATATCATCACACTCATTTAATGATATCAAACTTTTATAAACAATATCATCACTTCCATATTTATGAATTGTAGTTCCTATTTGAATAATCTTATCACCCTCTAATTCAGGTAATATTTCACATAATCTTGAATTTAATGCTTCTTCTATTTCGTTCGCTTCTTTAACTGATAATTTAACCTTCTTTTCATCTTCTTCATCACCATCGCCATCTTCATCGTTCAAATCTTCTAATGCTTTAAATTTATTTAAAATAAATCGTATATCCATTTCCCTTTCATATAATTTTTCAATATGTTTCTTTGTTAATGGTGTTTTTGGATATAATTTATTAATACTATAAATAGGCGTAATAATAACCTCTTCTTCAAATGCCTTAATAATATTAGCAATTAGATTTTTATCATCTAAATTCATCTTTGCCAACATACATAAATCCTGTGCCAATTTCTTGTAATTTTTAATAGCTATCGGAAAATCTCCATGAGAACTAGAACATTCAATATCAAATGCCGCTATGGTAAATGGTGCTATATTATTATTATCAACTGCTATAATATCATACCAATTAGCAGTAATATTATAATCACATCTAGTATCTGACGCATTTTCTAATGAATAATTATTAACTCTAATCCAACTACATGGCTTAATATTCTGAATATGAATAAATTTTAAAAATGGTTCAATATTACTTTCATATAATATAAAACCTTCTTTATTATCTTGAAAATAGTATTTCAAATCATTAAACAATTTAAGGGATTTGACAATTACCTTTATATATCTAAATTCTTTATTATTTGTAAATCCCCAAAAATCTTTTTTGCGTTCAATTTCTAATTTACATAAATGATTTTTATAATTTTTTGATATAATTGGCTTTCTAGTTATTTTATGTTTGAATTTAGCATCATAACTTTCTTCCAATAATTTAATATATAATGATTGTACTTTCAATTTAAATTCATTATCTGTTAAAGTCTCCCAAGTTTCCGGAGGTTTGATATAGAAAAATGGAGTAAATCCAATAACTTTTGTACAAATACTTATTCCATCTTTATTTTTCCCATAAATATTAATAGTATATTCTCGTGATTCTTCATCTGGATCAAATTGTATTTTATCATTTTCGGGTATATACCAATCTATAATTTGATATAATATTTCTATATCAGTTGATGTTAATTCTTTAGTCATAATTATTACTTAATTATTTAATTTTTATATTAATAATATCATTTTTTATATTAGAAACAAAATGGATTTAAATAATGCTACAATTATAATTTTAATTATTGTTCTAGGATTTTTAGTTTATCAATATAAATATTATAGTAGTATTGAAACAATCGTTTCTAAAGTTGATAATAGAGATTATGATGTTCAAATTAAAGAAGATTCACAGGCTGCCGCTGATTTAATAGCAAATATTAGGAAAAGATTAGTTTTATTAGTTGATCATATGTATAAAACTTATCCTGAACATTCAAAAGTTGTAAGATTAAAAAAGAATTTTAATCCTGATGCGTTAAAAGAAGGAATTGACAATCCAAGTTATACAAGTTATACAGTTAATAAAGGTGAAGAAATTGTTCTTTGCTTGAGAACTGAAAATAAATTAGTTGATATTAATGTTTTAACTTTTGTTTGTATTCATGAATTAAGTCATATTGGAAATGAAACTGTTGGTCATGATGATGCTTTCTGGGAATTTTTTAAAGAATTATTAATTGAAGCTATTAATATTGGTGTTTATACTAAATATGATTATAAAACAAAACCAGTTAAATATTGTGGTATGATGATTACTGATAGTCCTTTAGATAATTAGATTTAAAAATAATTTAAATAATAATAATTAAAAAAATATGACAACTACATCAAATAATTATTTTGATATTATTGATACTGAAGAAAAAGCCTATTTACTTGGATTAACTTATAAACAACCTATTAATAAACCTATTAATATTAGTAATCAAAAAATTATTAAAATTCTTCAAGATGCACAAATTACAACTTTTAATACTAATCCTTATACTATTTATATTAATAATACAAATTTTAATAATAATGCTGCTATTTTAGATTTTCCTAATTTTTCTAATGATTTCAAATTACTTTTTATTAGAGGTATTTATGAGAATAATGATAATACTAATTTTATTGAGATTACTGATAATATTAAACCTATTTTTGATATTATTAAAAATGATTTAATTATTAATTATGATATTATTAATGATAATTTGATTTTTATTAATAATATTAAAAATTTTATTAATAAAATTTATTCAATTAATAATGATTTAACTATTTTTGATTTTTTGAAATTGAATAATATTAAAAATATCATTTGTTATAATGATAAACCTACAATTAAAGTTTATAAAACGTGTGATGAAGCAATTATTCCATCAAAAGCATTTGAAGAAGACGCTGGATATGATTTAACTATTATCAATAAAATTAAAGATTTCAATTCTAAAACAAGTTTATATGATACTGGAATTAAAATTGAAATTGATGAGGGTTATTATACTGAAATAGTTCCAAGAAGTTCTATAAGTAAATTTGGATATATGTTGGCTAATAGTGTAGGTATTATTGATAATAATTATAGAGGAAATTTAATGATCGCATTAACAAAAATTTGTGATGATGCGCCTGAAATTGAATTTCCCTTTAAATGTTGTCAATTAATCATTAGAAAACAAATTTCAGCAAATTTATATGAAGTAACAACAACTGATAATTTAACTTCAACTAATAGAAATGAAGGTGGATTTGGATCAACTTCATAAAATCATTTACAATATAATTTTTTTGCTTTATCAAGATTTGTTTTAAATTCTTTGATTTTACTATCATAATAATATTTGAATATCAAATCAGCATTATCAACATTATCTTTATTTTTTTTCAATTCATATGTTTTAATATGAATATCATACATTAAAATTTCAACATATTGATTTACTACATCTTCAAATCGTTTATTATCCATTATTGAAATAATTTATATTTAAAATAAATGTCATTTTTTATAATATATATATCAAATAATATGAATAATTTTATAGCATTAGATAACAATGATATTATACTTTATAATAAAGTACAATCTAAAATTTTCAAATATTTTATAAATCATCATAAAAATTATGATTTTAAAATTGATGAAAATGCTAATGAAGCATCAATTAAATATTGTAAAAATTTCAAATTCAATGTCTGTTTATGTTATAGACAAAAAATTAATCTTAATAATAATTATTCTAATATCTATAATTGTCCTAATAATAAACGAATTCTTTATAATTCTAATAATTTTGATTTTCTCAAACCTATTATATTAAATATTGATAATAATAAAACATATCCTATCAATATTTTTAATTTCTATCGTCAAGAATATTTACCTTTTATTATTCATGAAAAATTTACAAAATACAAAACTTTAAAATCTAAATTAAATTTTTTTAATAAAAATAAATTAAGAAAATATTTTAATCATATTCAACAATCTTCCTTTTATTTTACCTTCCTTAAATATACCATCAAACAATTTTATAAACAAACTAAAAATAATAAAATAATTCATATAGAATATAATAATAATGCCTATTATAATCAACTTATAGATATTTTTGATAATGATAATAAAATAATTGAAAAGAATGATAATAATTATAATAAGATAATAACAATTGAAAAGAATGATAATAATAAGATAATAACAATTGAAAAGAATGATAATAATAACAATAAACAAATATTAATAGATAAGAATGATATTGGAACACAAACTGAACAACCTGTTTATAATTATGCTTTTATAATTGCTGTTATTTTAAATGAATATAGTAATTTGATTGGTGATTATAATGATTTAATTATTTCTATGATATGTAATAAATGAATAAATAAATATTTTACATTTAATAATATATGGTTCAAAGAAATAGCGGTATTAAATTAGGTGGTGGTGCTATTAATGGTTTAGATGAAACAACTATTTTATATGGCAAAGGACAAAATATAGTTAATCTTGATTTCAATAATATAACAATCAATCCACTTAATTTTAAATATCCTTTAATTTTTACAAGTAATGTATATTTTAATAATGATTTAACTTCTAATGAAATAACAATTGATTCAAATTATATTTATAGTAAAACTGATGTTGATAATATTTTTCAACCAAAATTAATACCTAACAATGGGATTAATATTAATAATAATAGTAATATTTCTGTTGATTTTACTAAATCTGGTTTTACTAATAATCAATCTAATATTTATACTACTATCCCTTATTTTGGTGTTGGTACTTCAAACCCTCTTGATAGTCTTCATATTAAAAATGATAATGCTGCTATTATTATTGATAATAATATAAATAAATTTAAATTTGCTAATACTGGTAATTATTTATCGATTGGTAGTGATAATGGACATAATGAAATTATTGAAAATGATATTTATTTTAAAAATCAATTTAAAATTCATAGAGATGCTCCGATTGAATCGTTGATTATTGATAATTTTGGAATGATTAAAATTATAAGTAATATTAATGTTAATAATGAAACTTATTTAAGTGATAAGATTTTTATTAATAATTCTAATATAATCAATTGGTTAAGTTTGAATGGATTAGCAAGTTATGATTATGTTAAAAATAATATAAATACTGATCCAACTGCTATAATTATTGGAGTTGGAAAAAATATAACTGAATTAGATTATAATAATATTACAAATAATAAATTAACTTTTACTTATCCTTTGATTAGTAATATTACTACTAATAATATTAGTTTTGATGTGGCTGCTATAGGATGGGATAAAACAACTGATGTTATTTATACTAATAAATTTAAATTAGGTATTGGAACAAGTGATCCTTTAGGATTAGTTCATATTGGTTCTTCAACATTTTCTTCTGTAAATTCTTATAGAAATGATGGAACATTGGTTTTATCTAAATCTACCTTAACTAGAAATGCTAATTTTAAATTTGGTTTTGATGATAATTTTAATTTTATATTTGGAAATTTAAATTCTACAACTTGGAATTCTCAATTTATTATAAATAATAATGCTCCAAATAATTCTTTAACTATAACTAATAGTGGTAATATTAATATCAATAATTCATTAAATATAAATTCAAATCTTATTTTAAATGGTGGAATTATATTAAATAAATTTAATATTGATTATTCTAATAATAATTTTATTTTAGGTAATTCACTTCTAATTTTAAATAATAGTGGTTTTATTGGTATTGGAACTACACCTGATAATATTTATACACTTTCTGTTGAAGGTCATATTAAAACATCTAGTAATATTTATGCCAATGATATTTTTATTAATAATGGAACATTTTTAAATTTAAATCTTAATACTATTAATATAACATCAACTATAAGAAGTAGTAATTGTATTTTATCTTCAAATCTAGTATCTAGAAATGTAAGTAATTTATCATTAATTTCAACACGAAATTTATTCACATCAAATTTAATTACTTCTACTAATATTAATACAACTAATATTAGTAGCACTGGAACTTATACTGCTAATATTATTAATGCTTCTAATATCATAAGTTCTAATTTAAATATTATTGGAGATACTTACATTTCATCTAACTTAATATCATCAAATTCATCATTTTCAAATTTAAATTCTATTAATTGTATTATTGATAATATTAATGCCATCAATATTAATTCTATTAATTCTATTAATTGTGATAATAATATAAATGCTGCTAATATTATTTCTGGTACTATTAATGGTACTGTTTCATTAACAACACCATTACTTAATTCAATAACTATTAATGCTACTTCAATAAATATAAATGATATTACAACATCAAATATTATTTCAAGTAATTTAATTGCATCAATACTTACAATTGATAATATTTCTATAACTAAAGATAATATTATAACACCATTAACTACATCTACTTCTATTGTTAGTACAAATGTATTTACTAATTCTTTAACCGCAACTGAAAGTATAACTTCTAGTAAAAGTATAAAATGTAATTCATTAAGTACAACTAATATTAATTGTGATAATCGTATAGCAATAGACGTTACAAATCCAATTGCTGATATTCATATAGGTAATTCTCAAAAAGTTACAAATAATCCATCATTAATAATTACAAATAGAAATAATAATTTTAAAATTGGATATGATAATAGAAATACTAATTTTATTTTTGGAAAATATGAACACAATAATGCTTTATGGACATCTCAATTATCTATTAATAATGGCGCGCCAACAAATAGTTTAACTATAAATGCTTTAGGAAATATTGGAATAGGTAAAAATAATGATAATGTAAGAGATTATAAATTAGATATAAATGGATCATTGAATGCTACAAATCTTTTTCAAAATAATGAAAAGGTTTTATCTACCGCTGATATAAATTCAATTGTAAATAATAGTTTAACTCCATATATAACTTCAAATATAGTTGTTAATACTTATTCAACTATAAATTATGTTAATGATAAAATTGATGAAAATACTACTTATATTGAAAATACTATTACTAAGGTTTTAGCACAAGATAGTAATGTATATACAAGTCAAAAGAGATATCCAACTAATATTATTAATAGTTTAAATATTAGTTTACCTAGTTTATATTTTTCAAGTATTTATGCTATTAAAGAAACAATAGCAGAAACTATTATTATAAATAATGAGGAGGTTTCATATGAATATGAAATTTATTCTTCTAGTGCTCCAAGTATTGGAGTAAAAAATAAAAGTTTTTTATTTGAATATACTACTAGGTCTTCTTTATATAGTGTAAAATGGAGTGAAAGTAATTATTATAATGCTGAAACAAATACATATACTACTTTTAATGAAAACAATATTCCTCAAATAATGAAAGATAGCCCATTCTATACTGTTACTTCATCTATAGAAGGATATCTTAGAAAATATGTTGGAGATTATATTATTTTTAAATTTAATCAACCTATAATTTTGAGTAAATTTATTTTTTATATATTAACTGAAAATATCAAAAATGGTCCAGGTAATTGGATATGTATTGCCTCAAATGATCCTTCTTCTAATAATTCATGGAATATTATTAGATCAGCATCACTTGATATTCTTACACAATTAAATAGATCAGCATATAAAATATATGACAATAATTTATCATACTATGAAAAAAATGTTGAAGGAGATATACCTTATTTATATTACGCATTTATTTTTAATAAATTAGTTTTTGGAATATTAAATACATTTTTAGATCCAGGTATGACACTTGAACTTACAAGAATTGAATTTTATGGAAGATATAAAATTCAAACAATTTATGTTACTTCAAATCTTTTAGATAATACTTTAGATAATTATGCTACTATTAATCAATTAAATCAAAAATTAAATAAAAATATTACATTTACATATCCTTTATCTATAGATCAATATTATCAAAATATAACATTTGATGTTGATGTTTTACTTAATGCTAGTCAAAATAATCAAGAATTATCTAATTTAATTGTTGATTATATTAATAATCAAACATCAACATGGAAAAGTGATTTACAAAATGCTAATAATATTTATTATTCTTATTCTGGTTGTGTTGGTATTGGTTCTACATTAATTAATACAACTAATATTAGTGATTTGAAATTAGATATACATGGACGAATTAGAACATCTAATATTAATGTAATTTCTACTATTAATGCTGGAAATTTAATAGGTAATGGTGATGGTATTACTAATATTAATTATAATAATATTCCTAATAAACCTGATCTTAAAAATCTTAATAATTGGAATATTAATATTAATAATAATATTTATGCTAGTTCTTCAAGTAAAATAGGGATTGGTCATGTTTTTGGCAATTTTTTAGATGCTACATTAAGTGTAAATGGTAGTATATCAGCAAATAGCACTATTATTGGTAATAATTTTCAAGAAAATGGAATATTATTAACTAACAAATATTTAACTATTAATAATGCTGATATAAATTATTTTAAAAAAAATGGAGGTACTATTACAGGTGCTGTAGGTATTAATTCGGCTCCATTAGATGGATTTATGTTAAATGTTAATGGTAATATTAATTCAACTAATACTATTAATGCTATAAATATACAAGAGAATGGAATAAATATAGCAAGTAAATATATTACAATTCAAGATGCTAATAATTTTTATTTATCTAAATTTAATGGTGGATCTATTGATGGAAATGTAATTATTAATGATAATATTGGAATAGGTACATCAATAACTGAAGGTTATAAATTAAATATAAATGGTAATTCATTTTTTTTAGGTAATATTATTACTACTGGTTCTATTAATCAAAATAATTCATCTCAATCAAATATCTTCATTGGTAATGTAGGTATTGGTACTACTATTCATAATAATTATAATTTATTTGTTTCTGGAGATATAAGTTTAAATAGAACTTTAATATCAGGTTTTATAAATCAAAATAATTCATCTCAATCTAATATCTTCTTAGGTAATATAGGAATTGGAACAACTATTCCTAATAGTTATAATTTATTTGTTCCAGGTAATACAAATCTTAATACAACTTTAATTACAGGTTTTATAAATCAAAATAATTCATCTCAATCTAATATTTTCCTAGGAAGAATTGGTATTGGTACTACTAATCCTGATAATTATCATCTTAATGTTAATGGTAATTCTTATTTTAATGGTAATTCTCTTATTACTGGTTTTATAAATCAAAATAATTCATCAGAATCTAATATTTTTCTAGGAAGAATTGGTATTGGTACTACTGATCCTGGTAATTATCATCTTAATATTAATGGTAATTCTTATTTTAACGGTAATTCTCTTATTACTGGTTTTATAAATCAAAATAATTCATCTCAATCTAATATATTTCTAGGAAAAATTGGTATTGGTACTACTGATCCTGGTAATTATCATCTTAATGTTAATGGTAATTCTTATTTTAATGGTAATTCTCTTATTACTGGTTTTATAAATCAAAATAATTCATCTCAATCTAATATCTTTCTAGGAAAAATTGGAATTGGGACAACTGATCCTAATAATTATCATCTTAATGTTAATGGTAATTCTTATTTTCAAGGCAATACTTTTATTACTGGTTTTATAAATCAAAATAATTCAGCTCAATCAAATATTTTCCTAGGAAAAATTGGAATTGGTACTACTGATCCTGGTAATTATCATCTTAATGTTAATGGTAATTCTTATTTAAATGGTAATTCTCTTATTACTGGTTTTATAAATCAAAATAATTCATCACAATCTAATATCTTTCTAGGAAAAATTGGCATTGGTACTACTGATCCTGGTAATTATAATATTAATATTAATGGTAATTCTTATTTTAATGGTAATACTCTTATTACTGGTTTTATAAATCAAAATAATTCATCTCAATCTAATATCTTTCTAGGAAAAATTGGAATTGGTACTACTGATCCTAATAATTATGATCTTAATGTTAATGGTACTACTAGTTTAAATACAACTTTAATATCAGGATTTATAAATCAAAATAATTCATCTCAATCAAACATATTCCTAGGAAAAATTGGAATTGGAACAACTAATCCTGATAATTATCATCTTAATGTTAATGGTAATTCTTATTTTAACGGAAATTCTCTTATTACTGGTTTTATAAATCAAAATAATTCATCTCAATCAAACATCTTCCTAGGAAGAATTGGTATTGGTACTACTAATCCTGATAATTATCATCTTAATGTTAATGGTAATTCTTATTTTAGCGGTAATACTCTTATTACTGGTTTTATAAATCAAAATAATTCATCACAATCTAATATCTTTCTTGGAAAAATTGGAATTGGTACTAATGATTCTGGTAATTATAATCTTAATATTAATGGAAGCTTAAATGCTATTTCTATTTATAATAATGATTCTCTTATTGATTTTAATTCTTATGCTACTAAAACATTATTAAATAATACTATTAATAATTATGCTACTTTACTATATGTTGATAATAATTATGTTAATAATACAGTTTTTAATAATAAATTTATATTATATTCACAAACTGGCGCCGATCCTAATTATTTTAAATTAACTGAAAATAATATTGTTTCTGGAAATACAACTTTTTCAGGATTAATTAATAGTTTAAATATTTCAAATTCTTCAAATATTAATAGTTCTAATTTATTTACATCAAATTTAATAGTTTATAATAATATTGGTATAAATACAACAATTTCTTCAACTTTTAAATTTAATATTAATGGTTCAATTTATTCATCAAATAATATTCAATGTGCTGGAAATTTAAATGAAGGAGGTGTAAATTTAGTTGATAAATATTTAACTATAACAAATGCTAATAATAATTATCTTTCTCTAAATGGTGGTTCTATTTCTGGAAATATTGGTATTGGAACTGTAAGTATACCATCATTAAGAGTTAATGTGAATGGTTCAATATATTCATCAAATAATATTCAATGTGCTGGAAATTTAAATGAAGGAGGAATTAATTTAATTAATAAATATTTAACAATAACAAATGCTAATCAAAATTATCTTTCTTTAAATGGTGGCACAATTATTAATAATTTAACTATTAATAATAATGTCGGAATAGGTTTTACAGCAACAGCAGCATATAAATTATATGTAAATGGTAATATTTATTGTGCTAATACTATAAGTGAAAATGGAATATTATTATCAAATAAATATTTATCTTTAATAGATGGTGGAACTGTTTTAGGAAATGTAGGAATTGGTACATTAGCTTCATCTTCAATTAAATTAAATGTTGCCGGTTCTATTTATTCATCAAATGATATAATTTGTGCTGGAAATTTAAATGAAGGAGGAGTTAATTTAAGTGATAAATATTTAAAAATAGCAAACGCAGCACAATTTTTGATAACTGGTGATTTTTTAAATAATCAACCTAATTTACAAAAAAAAATTGGATTTAAATTTATTTGTAATAAACCTATCATTTTAAATAATGAAACTTATTATAAATATGATATTAATATTTCACATCATGTTAAAGATAAAATTGATAATACTGATATGACAAATTATCGCATTTTTAATATAAAATGTTTTTCAACTATTGGCATATTTACTACAATGACTGCTAATAAACCACCTAATATATTACAATATGATGTTTATATGAGTTCTCTTCCATCCATAAATATATGTGCTATAGGTTTTCCTAGTAATTATTACCTTAATAAAATAACTGCTGGAGATATTTGTTTATTAAAAACCACAAATTATAATTATATTTCTGTAATATCTAAAACTAATAATAATAATATAAGTTGTATTATCAGTGATTTTTTATTTTAATAATATAAATAGAATATGAATTTTACTGAAGATAAATCATGGCAGGATGATCCAACTGTAATTATATCTGATATAACAACTGGTGGGAGTTATGCTTTATCAGTGAATGGATCATTTAATGCCAATTCTATTAATGTAAATGGTACTGATATTGATACTATTTTTGTTAAAAAAGATGATAATAATAGCAATATTCAAACCAATTTTTTAACTGTAAATTCAAATATTAATACAAGTAATTTATATGTATCTAATATTTATTTTAGTAATATCATAAATCAAATTGGAACAGGTAATATTAATTTGCGAGGAAATGTAAATATTGGCACTATATCAGATAAAACATGTAATTTATATGTTGGTGGTTTTATTAGATCCACATCAAATCTTATTGTTGATAGTAATATCATAACTTCAAATATAATTACTAATAATATAAATACTGGTAATTTAGGTATTGGAACTTCTAGTAAAGCTGTTTATAAAATTGATAATTATGGTATTACAAATTCATTATTATATTCAAGTAATAATATTATCTTAGATTTTAATTCATATATTACTTCAAATATTATTTATGATTTTACATATTCATCAGAATTGAAATATCCTTTTAAGGAATATGATGATAGTTCATCTGCCCAAACAATTATAAATTATTTAAATCAATCTGTGTATACTGAAACAATTACACTTAATGGAACTGGATTAGGTATTGGTACATATACTATTTATTCTTCAAGTGCTCTTAATAATAGTTTAAACGAATATAATAAAAAATTTTTATTTAATAATATTATCAATTCAAGTGATTTCTCAAGCAGTTGGAATACTGGCAATTATTTAAATGGTAATTATACTGGTAATAATTTTATTTTAAATGATTATTTAGGTGATTGGATTATTATTAAATTCCCTAATCCTATTTTTTTAACTAAAATTATTTTTTATATTAATAAAACATTAATTTCTAAAAGTCCAGCTTTATGGAAATGTTATGGTTCTAAAGATGGAATTTCTTATATTGAAATTCCTTTAGCATCTAATACAGGAACAGCACTTATTCCTAATAATTATAGTAGTTTAAATAATTTTGCTTCATTTTATTCAATTTTATTAAATAATTTTAATATTTCATATTCATATATTGGTTTTACATTTAATAAACTAGTTGGAACTTCTATTAATGATAATGTATTAAATTTACTTGAAATTGGTATATTTGGTAAAGAAATTATAAATACTAATCCAATTTATATTTCATCTAATATATTATTAAATTCAATTTTACCTCAATATTCAAGAACTGGAACAGATCCAAATTATTTAAAAATTAGTGGAGGTACTGCTAATGATCAAGCATCATTCGCAGGAACATTAACAGTTAATAATTTAATTATTAATAGTAATTTGAATATTAGTAATAGCATTATTCAAAATAATTCATTACAATCCAATATCTTTTTAGGTAATGTAGGTATAGGTACTACTATTCCCAATTCTTATAATTTATTTGTTCCTGGAAATACAAATATTAATAGAACCTTAATTTCAGGTTTTATAAATCAAAATAATTCATCTCAATCAAACATCTTCCTAGGTAATGTAGGCATTGGAACAACTATTCCAAATTCTTATAATTTATTTGTTCCTGGAAATGTTAGTTTAAATAGAACCTTAATTTCAGGTTTTATAAATCAAAATAATTCATTACAATCAAACATTTTTCTAGGTAATGTAGGAATTGGAACAACTATTCCTAATTCTTATAATTTGTTTGTTCCTGGAGATATAAGTTTAAATAGAACCTTAATATCAGGTTTTATAAATCAAAATAATTCAT